>OHJK01000187.1_pt1 | contig 44961 bp, 41 predicted proteins | sample 1568541 | NCBI WGS metagenome assembly OHJK01 (sample SAMEA3879535, study PRJEB24766) | human gut metagenome | biome: human-associated habitat; feature: feces | place: USA | collected 1985/1987
GTCGCCATTGAGCAGGCGGTCATGTCCAGCGCGCAGGTGGTGACGACGCGGATCATCGCGCCGCTGGGCACCGTCGCCATCGCCGCCAACTCCTTTGCGGTGACGGCGGAGGCGTTGTGCTATATGCCCGGATACGGCGTGCAGAGTGCCGCCGTTACGCTGATCGGGCAGAGCGTCGGTGCCAAGCGGAAGGATCTGGTGACGCGGCTGGGCTGGGTGACGGTGCTGCTGGGCATGGGCGTGATGCTGGTGGCCTCCGCGCTGATGTACGCGCTGGCCCCGTGGATCATCGGAATGCTGAGTCCCGACCATCAGGTGGTGCTGCTGGGCACGCAGGTGCTGCGGATCGTGGTGTTTTCCGAGCCGCTGTTCGGCGCGTCCATTGTGACGGCCGGTGTTTTTCAGGGGGCGGGCAGCTCACTGCTCAGCTCCGTGCTGAACTTTGTCAGTATGTGGGGCGTGCGTATCACGCTGACGCTGCTGATGGTGCCCCACTGGGGGCTGCGGGGAGCGTGGATCGCCATGTGCATCGAGCTGTGCTTCCGCGGTTCGCTGTTTTTATTCTTCCTGTGGCGCAAACGGTGGCTGCCGCGGGAGCTGGTGTGAAAGAAAAATCCCGTGTGACGTTCTCCGTCACACGGGATTTTTGGGTGGAGGGAGACTATGGCGGAAGATTCCGGTTGCGTGGGGGTGGGAAATCCGGTATGATAGAGAAAACGCGAAAAGGAGAACCGCCATGATCGAAGAAATGCTGGCATATAACCGCGAGTTTGTCCGCTCCAGGGGCTATGAAAAGTTCCAGACCAGCAAGTACCCCGACAAGAAGATCGCCATTCTCACCTGCATGGACACACGGCTGGTGGAGCTGCTGCCGGCGGCGTTGGGTATACGAAACGGCGACGTAAAGCTCATCAAAAACGCCGGCGGCATGATCACCGGACCCTTTGACAGCGCGGTACGGAGCCTGCTGGTGGGTATCGTGGAGCTGGGCGTGGAGGAGGTCATGGTCATCGGGCACAACGACTGCGGCGTGGCGCATATCAACGCCGATATGATGATCCGACATCTCATCCAGCGGGGGATCTCCCAAGATCACATTGACATGATGCGCTACTGCGGCGTCGATTTCGAGGCGTGGCTGCGGGGGTTCGACTGCGTGGAGAAGTCCGTGGCGGAGACGGTGGAGCTGCTGCGGAACCACCCGCTTATGCCCGCCGACGTGACCATCCGCGGCTACGTCATCAACACGGAGACCGGAGAGCTGACGCCGCAGGAGTGAGGGACTTCGCGGCGACCAGAGGCTGAAAAAATCACCGCTTGGGAAAGCGGTGATTTTTTTGCGCCTGTAATGGGGAGGGGCGGACGCCTTCGTCTGAGCCGCCGTGCACGGCGGAACTTTTCTGTGCGATTGGGGATTTATCGCCGATCAGATTGGCGTGGGCTGCATGAACTGGATGCGGTTCGAAGAACCTATCGAGCCGGAGAGCGTCTGCCGGGTGACGTTTAGCGGCAAGAGCATGAGTGGGCGATGAACGCAGCCGTCAACCCTAACCGAGTATAAAATCAAAATCTCCGGTTAAGATGGAAACTTTGACTCTTTCCGGTTTTGCAGTGAATACGTATTTGTCTCCTGCAAAGAAGCACATGAAAATCGTTAGAATATGCGTAAAGCGAGACGAAAGATGAAGTGCACTTCGTGGGAGAACGCACGCGAAGGGCTTATTATGCCTCTTGTGGTACAAAACTTGTCGGAAACGGAGGCATTTACTCGTGGAACTGTACAAATCGGTGATAAGGCGATACTTGTCGGAATATGTGTGCTCCCTGCGGGAAAGGCGTGGCTTGACGCAGGAGGGAGAGGTGGCGTAAGGGCTGCCGCTGATATTGATTCCGACCATGCGGCGTAGGTCTATTGGACGAATGTGGGGGAATTGACCGCACGCGGCGGCAGCTGCGGCAGGGGGAGCACCGCGCGGAGATCGGAGAAAGCACAGGGTATGGGGCGACTGCCCCGCCCTGTGCTTTTGTGGTGTTTGTAGACTTAAATTAGTCGTTTTCCTTAAGAAATGTGCGGACGGCGTTAAGAAATACGTCGATTTCGGCTCTCGTTGTGTAGTAGTGGAAGGACACTCGAACACCTCCTAAGCCAGTTGAACAGCGAACGGTCACAAAAATGTCTTGCGCACGTAGTGCACGCAGTAATGCACGTTCCTTGGCGACATTATTGTTCTTCAGCCCATCAAAGTTGAATACAACGATAGAGGACATATGCTGAACATCACCGGGACTTTGCATACAGAAGCCCATCTCGGAAAGGGCGGTATAGAGATACTGGTTGAGAGCTTTATTATGTGCTTCAATGTTTTCGATGCCAACATCCTCAAGTACATGGATTGCCTCTGCCAATCCCATAGCACCCAAAAAGTTTCCATACCCGCCGGTTTCAAAAACGGACGCATCATGGACAAGGCGGTAATCGTCAAAGGGCTGTCGTCTGGGGTCTTCAAGATAGTCCAGATAATCGCCGAACTCGGCGGGAACTTGAATATCGTAGTAGGAATAGTAGGGGGGCTTGATCTCATCCAGAAGATCGCGGCGAATGTACAGGAAACCCATGCCATATGGATTGCCCAGCCATTTTTTGCCGCCTGCACAGTAAAAGTCGATTCCCAACTCACGAACATCAACCGACAGTGCACCAGCTTCCTGGATGCCATCCACAATATAGTAGCAACCATGTCGATGTGCCAGTTCTCCGATTTCCTTTACATCGGCACGAAATCCATTAATCTCCTGCACCGCAGCCAGCAGAACGACCCTGGTGTGATCGTCCATACAGCTTTCAAAATCTGCCGCTGTGATGCGTCCTCCGTGCGTCTTTACTTCACGGAGTTCAAATCCAATGCGATCCATTGCTGCTTTCCAGCATACAACGGATGCCTGGTACTCCAAATCGCACACCAGCACATTGTCTCCTTTTCTCAAGGGCAGCGATTGAGAAAGGGTGCCGAGCGCGTGAGAGGTACTTTGCATCAAAGCGATTTCATCGGCATCACAGCCTAAGAAATGGGCAACCGCACTTCTCGCTGCAGCAAGTGAGGCCTTTTGAATGCGGAATACGTCACTGGTTGTGCGTTCGGTATCCCGATACATATCGGTAAATTCTTCAGCGACATGCAGCACGCGACCGCAGATCAGATTAGTGGCAGCACTATCCAGATACGTTCGGCTCATAAGGGTTCCCTCCCACTCATTTCTCGTAGTTCTTGGCGTCAGATTTCCGGAACAAACCGGTTACGGCGCAGATAAAGTACACGACCAGCAGTCCGATGGAGTGGAAAGAGTACCCTACGAAATTGATGGGAGAGTAACCATCTGGCAGGAGACCGGTCGCAACAGCAAGACCAAACATGATCAGCACCGAATTGTTCCAGGGAAGTATCGCCCCAACGCCGCAGGCTGTACCGTCCAGGAAGTTGGCACCGCGGTGGCGATCGATATTGAATTTGCGGAACAGCTGGTATACCACAGGACCAGCCACTACAATGGATACGGTGCCGCTGGCGGTCATGATAACTGTAAGTGCCACAACGAGCATGGACATGAGCTCAGCAGAACGAGGAGTTTTGCAGATCGTTCCGAGTTTTTCTATGAGTGCATCGAAAAGCCCTGCTTCCTTCAAAAATCCGTTTTGGATGAAAATGAGTACCGTGAAGAAAATGACGCCCACCATACCATCCATTCCCTTGACGATGGGACTGTCCGCCGTGATCATCGTGCCGATGGGGATGAAGCCGAATGCGATGTTCAGAACAAACGCCATAAGGTTACAGACTAACAAAACAGGAACCAATTCCGCGCCGCGCAGCATCATAATGATCATAACAACGGGGATAGCCAACATCAAGAGGGTCTTTGCCGCAACGGGATCAGCGTGGTAGGTTTGGGAACCGATCAATTCCATGCGCAGACCAAGTACCACGAATGAAATGAGCGCAATGCCGCCGGCAATCACGGAGTACTTTATCCGCGAGCGGACAACATCTTTTACGTTGGCATGAAAGGCTCCAGAAGAGGCGATAGTCGTATCGGAAATAGGGGCGAGATTATCGCCGAACATGGCACCGGAAATGATGGCACCCAGCATCAAGGACGGGCTGCAGCCCAGTTCAACAGCCAGGGGGAACATGATGGGAGTAACAGTACTTACTGTGCCGCCCTGAGTTCCGCAAGCCGTGGAGATAACAACTGCGATTAGGAAGGTCGCGGCAGGGAGTAGTTTCGCGTTGATGTTCAGGGAGGTGCAAAGCCAGAGCAAACCATTGATAAGACCGCTGCCACGCAGCATAAAGGAGAGAATACCTGCTAACAGGAAGATTACGACCATTGTCGAAAACATCGGATCAAGCAGTGATTGAATGGTAACATCGTTGACCTGCTTTTTGTCCTTCGCCAGAAGGAAGCTCATGCATAGTGCCGCCACGCCGGCGACCCAAAAGCACTTGATGCCGTTGTTTTTCGTTACAGTAAGGATGATCATGATTGCAACCATCACAAGGAAGGGCAAGAGTGCTCCAAGCAATCCTCCGTGGAATTCCATATTTCTTTTTTTCATGTGGTACTCCTTTCTTTAGACCAATCTTGTCATTCTTTCCGCATAAAACGCCTGAAAACCTATTTACCTTTCATAGTAGAGCTTTGCAATATCGGCTGTGACGCGAAGGAAATCATCTATATCGCCGGTGTCGTGACAGTGCAGCGGCGATACACGCAGTACCCCGGTTAGCCCCAGAGACTCCACGATGCGTTTGGAGTAAAGACTGGTGTTTACCCGGTCATACAGAGTAACTCCGCGCTTATAAAACTCGGCGGTCGCCTGAGGCATCTCCAAACCGCTGATATGTATCGCCGAAATAAGGTCACGATCCACATCATCGGCACTGTCAACACAGACAGTAACGCCGGGAATGTGGCGCAGACCGGGAATCTCTGGAGTTCCTTCCATCATATGTAGGAGCAGCGAATGCTCCTGCAGGTGAATGTGCTCCATGCCTGCCACAAACAGCGTGCGGCGGTCGGCTGACTGTGTAAAATGACTTCCAAGCCAGCAAACGTAGTCCACAACTGCGGTGATGGCGGCATAGTTGGGGTGTGGAAAAGTTCCCAGCTCCCACTCCTTTTCAGGTTTTGCCAGCAATTTGTGGTGTTCCATTTTTGCCACGCGGTCAGAAACAAAACCAAATCCGCAGCCACGAATACCAAATGCCTTATAGGGGGCAAATGTACAACCGTCCAGACCCCACGCTTGCACATCAAGGACACCGTGGGGCATATGCTGCACCGCATCGGAAACGATGTAAATATCGGGGTTGATCTTTCTTGCTTCAGCCGCGATTTTTGCAATATCGAAAATATAGCCAGAGATGTTGGATGCGCTCATCACGCTCAACAGCGAGGTGTTTTTGTCCACGTGACGAAGGATTTCCGCAATGTCTACGCCGCCCGTTGCGGGGTTTGCCTGCGCGATGCGAAACTCTTTGCCGGTTCGGCGGCAATACAACTCGACGGAGTCATATGCGGAAGGATGTTCCAAAGAGGTGACGACTGCGTTTGTGCCTGCGACGTTCTCCATGATAACACGGACAATTTGGAACATGACCTGCGAAGCAGTCAGCTCTGTGACCAATGCGCCGGAATTTGGCACCGCGCCGAAGATGATCTGCATGATGTCCCGAATGCCGTCAGCTTTCGTTTGCTTGAGACTCATGGCAATATCATGGACTCGCTCCGGGCAGTCCGGGATCCGTTCAAACCTGGCTTTCGCCTCGACCGAAGCTCTTAGCCGCAGCGATCCGCCGGAGTTTTCGAAAAACTGACGCTTGCGACCGCGGTCATCCTCGTTTACGTAGTAAAATCGTTCTTTGATTTCCGCTTGCAGTGCAGGGTCGAAAAAAATCTTTTCATTGGTAATATTCATTAAGGACGCCCCTTTCTAATGAAGAAGTGGTGACTTTAGCTAAAATAATTATAAAAATAGAGGCAAAATAAGTCAAATACGCAAAATAAATGAGCACATAACCATGCGGTTATGTGCTCTCAAACAATATCGTCAGCAGTCCGTCCTGTTTTTGCGTACATAATCCAGAAAAGCCTGGGCGGCAGGTGGCAGCTGCGCGTGACGTCGGAAGAAAAAATAAATAGGACGCAGAGCGGCTAAATCGTCGATTTTGTAGAAGTAGAGTTTTTCCGTGACGTCCGCATAAAGCAGAATGGAATCCCGCACAAGAGCGATGCCGTGTCCTTCTGCGGCGAGGTAGTAGGAAGTAAGCACCTGGTCGGCGGTCATGGCAACCTGAGGTGTAAAACCTGCATTCTGGCAGATAGTGATCGCTCGGAGGAAGCTATCGTTGCCTTCACGCAAAAGCACGAAGGGCTCATCCGCAAAGGCGGAGGGGCTTACTGCGGGGACATCATCACTTAAATGGCGACGCTCATGGACATCCTCGGCGGTTAGGCGGAACTCATCTAAGAGGTCATTTACCGACCACGCTGCCGGAACGGCAAAAATGAGGTGCTCCTGCTGGAGAACGATGCTTTCGATTTGTTCATCCTGCAGATCGTCGACTTCTATAAAAAAGTCGATGGAATCATCCAGAAGCTTTGAAACCAATTCTGTGTTGCGCAGCTCGAAGTACGCGGTGTTCACTTCAAAGTTTTTTCGCTGAAACGCATTTACAATAGGCGGGAAAACATAGGATAAGAAAAATGACGAACCGCCAATTCGCAGTTTTCCGGCTTCTGCTTCTGCTGCAACACGGAAGTATGCTTTCATTTCGTTTTGAATTCGGAGGATCTCTTTAGCCTGATTGATATAGTATCTCCCTGCCGTCGTTAGAGAAATGGGATTGGTGCTCCGGTCAAAAATCAGCACACCGATTTCCTGCTCCGCCTTTTTTACCATTGCGCTGAGAGCGGGCTGGGAGATAAATAGTTTTTGTGCGGCACGGGAAAAACTCTTCTCCTTGTATACAGCGTATACATAGCTCATTTCTTTTAGCATATTCTCTCGCCTCCCATGATCACCGATTGCTTGTAATATACCATTTTCCTCCAGTGTGTGCAAGAACTTTTGCAACAGTGCATATGCGCTTGGCCTCGCCCCGTGACAGCATTGTTTATGACGGCGTGACGCCCCTTAGCGTCGCCTGAGTACCGGAGGTGGTGGACGTCATGGATTTGTCCCGTCATCGGCTCAAAGTTGCCTGTGAGGTCATCGCCAGGGGAGCTGATGGACATCGGCGTGTCCGTATCGGGGAGGTGAAGAGGTAGCACCTGTGGGTGGTACCCCCTTTGGGAAGGAAAAGCTGGGAGGTATGGAAATGGCTGTGCACTTGCAGCCGGAGGCTCAAAAGACCTTGTTGTCCGAGTCCACAAAGTCGCCGGTGTCCAGGGCATCAATGGCGGTCATCTCCGCGTCGGTCAATACAAAACCATCGAACTGCAGGTTGGCGGCCATGCGTTTCGGATGAACGGACTTGGGCAGGGACAGGATGCCATGCTGGCAGCACCATCGCAGTGCTACCTGTGCGGTGGTGCTGTCATGCTGCGCCGCGATCTGCTGCAAGACGGGCTCCCGCAGGCTTTCACCGTGACCCAGCGGGGACCATGCCTCCACCACGATGCCATTTTCTTGACAGAACGTGACCACATCTTGCTGCATAAAGCCGGGGTGATACTTGATCTGATTCACCATAGGGGGTACCTCGCTCTCCAGCAGAGAGGTGAGATGGTGGGGGCGAAAATTGGAAACGCCAATAGATCGGACGCAGCCAGCATTGTAGAGGTCGATCATGGCGCACCACGTTTCTCGGTTGACGGCGTCCCAGTCCTCGTATTCCCGCCCGTTGGCAGGCCAGTGGATGAGGTATAGATCCAGATAGGACAGCTGCAGCCGCGCCATCGTCTCATCGAAGGCTCGCATGGCTCTGTCGTAGCTGCGCTCCGTGTTCCAGAGCTTGCTGGTGACGAACAGCTCCTCCCGGGGAACACCAGAGGAAAGGATGCCCCGCCCCGTACCGGCCTCATTGCGATAGATGGCGGCGGTATCCACCAGGCGATAGCCCTCCTGGATGGCATTACGCACGGCGGTCTCCGCCTCATCCTCCGGGATGTGCCATGTGCCGAAGCCCACAGCGGGAATGGAGAGTCCGTTGGAAAGCAGAAAGTGCTGGGAATACGACATGATGTACCTCCTTACGGCACTGTCGCTGGTGATCAGACGGTTTCGGGTGTGTAAACGGGGATGTTGTGCTGCCGGTAATACTCCATAAATTCACCATCCGGCAGGCGGTCAGTGATCAGAGAATGAGACTGTGCCAGATCCGCGTAGCGGATAAACTGCTTTTTATGGAACTTGCTGGAGTCCGCAACGATGTAGGTAGTGTCGGAGATCTCCCGGATTAGATTGACGACGTTGAACTCTCCTGCAGTGGTCACGGTATACCCTCGGTTCAGGTCGATGCCAGCCACGCCCACAAAGGCTTTAGAGATGGTAATGTCCCGGATGTAGGCACCGAATATCTCTCCGCCCAGATTCAACGTGGAGTGAGACAACTCGCCACCGGTCATGATGAGATTTGCTTGTGGGTTCTTCGTTAGCTCAAAGGCCACCAGCAGATTATTGGTCAGGACGTTGAGGTTCTTCCTCTTGACCAGCGCTTTTGCTATATAGTAGCAGGTGGTGCCGCTGCCCAGAAAGATCCATTCGTTTTCGGAGATAAAGGCGGCGGCGATTCTGCCGATGGCCTCCTTGGCTGGGTCGTAGGGCACGAAGGTTCCTACCATATATTCCCCGGCCGCGGTGTCTGTTTTGCTTGCTGCGGCGATGGCACCGCCGTGGGTACGTACCAGTTGACCGCTGCTCTCCAGATAGGTTAGATCTTTCCGTATGGTCACCAGTGATACGCCGAACTGGCGGGCCAGTGTCCCCACGTCCACGTCGCCCTGATCGGCGAGGATAGATAGGATCTGATTCATTCTTTCCGCCTTGTACATAGCAGGTTCCCCTCATGTGCGTGTTTCGCCAAAATGTTAACGTAGTATAATTTTACAAAAGGAACGAAAGCTTGTCAACATTTTGAAATGAAAAGAAAACAAACGAAATACATATTTTACTACAAAATGTAGAAATTCACAAAAAACAGTGGTAATGACAACTGATCGTTGACAAATAAAAGATTGCATTGCTATAATATACGCAAAGAAAGAGAAAATCAAGAGGCAAAATTTTGATAGCGAAAGATAATGAAATACATAAACGAAATCAAACGAACTCAAAAAGCGGCAAAATATAGGTAAAATGCAAGTGAATGGCAGTTCGGGTAAAATCCCTAACGATAAACGACTGCAAAAAAAGAAAGGAAGATCTATTGCTATGAAAAAACTCTTTGCTCTGATTCTTGCGCTGGTCATGGGTCTGTCGCTGGTTGCCTGCGGCGAGCAGAAGCAGCCCAACACCACGCCCGATGACGGCGGTGCCGGGTCCACCGCCAAGGAAATGACGATCGTCTTGATTCCCAAGCTGGTTCACGAGTTCTACAACTACGTGCTGGATGGAGCCAACCAGGCTGTCTCCGAGTTGGAGGCGCAGGGTTACAAGGTCAACGTAGTGTGGAGTGCTCCCACTGCTGCCGATGTCACCGAACAGACCGAGAAGCTGGAAGCTGCCATTGCCTTGAATCCCGATTACATCGGTATTGCGGTGATCAATGGCGAGAGCGTGAAGCCCATTTTGGAGTCTGCGCAGTCCAAGGGCATCAAGGTCATCGCATTTGATACCGACTATGAGGGCTCCACTGCTGATGCTTTTGTGGGTGCTACTCTGGAGGCGCAGTATCATTCCGGCGAGCAGGCTGCCGACATCCTGGTTCAGCAGACCGGAAAGACCTCTGGCAAGGCTGCCATGCTGACCGGCTCCCCCGATGCCGAGAACCACAAGCTGTTCTCCGGCGGCTTCCGTGACCGCATGGCTTCCCAGTATCCCGATTTCGAGATCGTGACCGAGCAGGCCGATAACGACGATAAGGAAAAGGCCACCCAGCTGACCGAGGCCATCTTGGCTCAGTATCCCGACATCGACATCATCTTCGGTGGTGACGGCTCTGCGGGTGTTGGTGCCGGCATCGCTGTTCAGGCTGCCATTGACGCCGGTCAGATCCCTGCTGGTCAGGTGAAAATCTCTGACTACTGCCTGACCAATGACTCCCAGACCTCTCTGGAGGCCAACCAGGTCACCGCTATCACCGACTACAGCCCCTACTACGAGGGATACTACACCGTAATGATCGCGGCTCAGCAGTTCTTCAACGGTATTGACCTGCAGAATATTGAGATCCCCTTCGGCGTTGTCACGCTGGAGAATCTGGACGGCTACTCCGCTGAGTACAAGCAGATCTGCGTTGACAACGGCGTCGAGTACTGGAATAAGTGATCTGTGGATCAAACCACATCCTAACGCGACACAAGGATTGATCAATCAACAGTTGTATAGAAAGTGTCGCTGCCCTGTAAAAGGGCAGCGACACTGCATACAGAAATAACCACTGGAGGAAGCGGGAAGATGACAGATCATAAATTGGAAGTCAAGAGTGTCAGTAAATCCTTCCCCGGCGTGAAAGCGTTGGTGGATGTCGGCATTTACATCGACAGAGGCGAGATCATCTCCTTAGTGGGTGAAAATGGTGCGGGAAAGAGCACTCTGATTAACGTGATCTCAGGTCAGATCCAGCCGGATGTTGGATCTATTTCTATTGACGGTAAAGAAGTGAAGCTGAACAGTCCCACGGATGCGATACATCTGGGCATTGGACTGGTACCCCAGGAGCTGAACCTGATCCCCCAGCTCTCTGCGGCGGAAAACATTTACCTTGGCATCCGCAAGGTGAAGCCGGGGGTCATACCCAGTATTGATTGGAAACGTATGCGGGTGGATGCTGAGGAGGTTCTAACCTCGCTGGGCGTCAAGATGGATGTTACGAAGGTCGTCGGGAGCATGAGTGTTGCCGACCAGCAGATGGTGCAGATCGCCCGAGCCCTGTGTCTGGGCGCAGATATTCTGATCTTCGATGAACCTACTGCCTGCCTTACCATAAAAGAGAGCGAGAAGCTGCTGGATTTGATCAAGCGGTTCCGCGAAGAGGGGAAGTCCGTGATTTTCGTATCCCACCATTTGGATGAGGTCACCGAGATATCCGACCGTGTGGTGGTGATGCGCGATGGCGCACACGTGGAAACTCTTGGTCGGGAAGAAATGTCCATTCCCCGGTTGATCCGGGGCATGGTGGGTCGTGAGGTAGAAAAGACCGAGCTGCTGCGGCGTGAGATACCTGCCAATGCGGAAACGTTCCTGAAGGTGGAGAACCTCACTCGGAAGGGCGAGTTTGAGAACATCTCTTTTGAGGTGAAGAGGGGCGAGATATTCGGCATTGCCGGTCTTGTGGGCGCGGGACGTACCGAGTTGGTCAGCACCATCTTCGGTGACCACAGACCCGATAGCGGCACCATTTGGTTGGGTAATGAGGAGCGGAAAAACTCCACGCCCCGCAAGTCTATTCGCAGTGGTGTCGGCTTCGTGCCGGAGGAGCGGCGGAAGTTCAGTATCCTGCCTACTATCACCATCCGCGAAAACCTCTCTGCTGCCATCTGGGATAAGCTATTCCGTTTCCCTAACATCGATCGGAAGAAAGAGCACGACGCCGTGGTGGAGTTCGGCGGTCAAGTAAAGGTCAAGATGGCCTCTCCCGAAGGGTTACTGACAAAGCTCTCCGGCGGCAACCAGCAGAAGGTCATCATTGCCCGGTGGCTGGCGGCCGGGTGCAGACTGCTGATTATTGACGAGCCTACCCGTGGCATCGATGTGGTGGCTAAGGACGAGATCCACAAGCTGCTACGCAAGTGTGCCGATGAGGGCATGACAGTGCTGGCTGTTTCCTCTGAGATGGAGGAGTTGATCAACATTTGCAACCGCATCCTCATCATGCACGAGGGTCGGCAGAAGGCCGTGGTGTCCGCCGAGAACATCACACCGGAGGAGATTTTGAACATCGCATTGTCTGAATCCAAGTAATAGGAGAAATCGATATGGAAAATATGATCGAAAAGAAAAAGTTCTCTTTGGGGCAGAACGCGTCCACGATTCTGTTCTTGCTTCTCTTCATCGCTCTGTTCGGCGCGGTTCTTTCCTTTGCCACACCGAACTTCTTGACCGCCTATAACGTGGGCGTCATTTTCAAGCAGATGTCCTTCTTCGGCGTAGCGGCACTGGGCCAGACGCTAGTGTTGATCATCGGCGGCATTGACCTGTCCATCGGCTCCACTGCTTGCCTGAGCGGCATTCTCTTCGCCCTCTGTATGACAAAGACCAGCATGAACCCACTGGTGGTCGTAGTGATTTGCGTGATCGCCGGCGCGGTCATGGGCTATATTAACGGTCTGTTCATCACCAAACTGAAGCTCCACCCCTTCATCGTGACGTTGGCCGCCAGCAATATTGGCTACGGCTTTGTGTTGGTCATCTCCAAAGGCTACACCATTTCCGGTATTACCGGCAAGGTGCTGACCATCGGTCAAGGTATGCTGGGTCCCGTTCCTGTTCCCACTGTCATTTTTATCGTCTTTGTAGCAATCCTGACCTACATTCTCAAGTGTACGCCCTTTGGTCGGGAACTGTTTGCCATCGGCGGCAACTCTGCGGCATCCCGTCTGGTGGGTATCAATGTGGAGTCCCGAACCCGCCTCGTGTACCTGCTGTCTGGTGCTTTCGCTGCCTTTGCCGGCATCATGGTGGCCTGCCGTTACAACTCCGGTCAGCCTACCATTGGCGAAACATGGGTCATGAACTCCATCACCGCAGCCGTGATCGGCGGCACCTCCATGGCCGGTGGCGTTGGCACTGTGGTGGGAACGCTGGTGGGCACACTGTTGATGCAGTTGCTGTCCAATGCCATCGTCATGCTGAATATCTCCCAGTACTGGGAACAGGTCATGATCGGCAGCGTGGTGCTGTTGGCTGTGGTCATCGACTCTCTGCGCACCATGGGCAGGATTAGGTCGCTGCGCAACAAGTAAACGTCATTACCGCCTAATGGCAAGAAATATCGGAGGCATAAGATAAACATGAAAGAGTTGAACCAAGAAGTCCTGATGGATCTGTATTCCCGGATGACCACCATCCGTGAATTTGAAAAGGAGGCCATCGAGCTAGCCAAGATGAACCTGACCCGCGCGGCGATCCATACTTACAACGGAGAGGAAGCCATCGGCGTGGGCGTGTGCGCCCACCTGACCAACGACGACTACATCGTTTCCAACCACCGTGGTCACGGTCACTGCATCGCCAAGGGTGCCGATCTGCGTCGGATGTTTGCCGAGCTGATGGCTCGTGAGACCGGATACTGCAAGGGCAAGGGCGGCTCCATGCATATCGCGGATATGGACGTGGGCATGCTGGGTGCCAACGGCATCGTAGGCGGCGGCATCCCCATCGCCATCGGTGCTGCGCTGGCTCAGAAATACATGAACAAGGACTCTATCACTGTGGTTTTCTTCGGCGACGGTGCTTCCAACGAGGGCACTTTCCACGAGTCCATCAATATGGCGGCAGTTAACCATCTGCCGGTAATCTTCCTATGCGAGAACAACCAATACGCCATCTCTCTAAACGTCAAGGAATCCACCGGCTGCAAGAACATCGCGGATCGCGCTGTGGGCTACGGTATCCCGGGTTACATTCTGGATGGCAACAATGTGGTGGAAGTCTACAACAAGATGGGCGAGATTGTGGATCACGTCCGTCAGCATGGCGGCCCTGTACTGGTGGAGGCTAAGACCTATCGTATGGCCGGTCACTATTTCGGCGACAACGAGAACTACCGTACTCGTGAGGAGGTGGCCAGTTGGGCGGAGAGGTGCCCTATCTTGGCGGTGCAGAAGGTGCTGCGCGAGCAGTATGGCATGGTGCAGGAGGAGCTGGACGCCATCTGGCAACGGCAGAAGCAGATTGTGCTTGAGGCCTGCGAAGAGGCAAAAAAGGATCCTGAGCCGCTGGTGGACGATCTGGAGAATGATCTGTACTCCCCCAACATGAAGAACATCGAGTGGAAGCCTTTCGTTTCCCCCGCGCAGTAAGAAAGTCAGGTGTTGTTTATGAAGAAAATGACGATGCGGCAGGCCATCAACGAGGCTCTGCATACCGCGATGAACAGCGATGACAGCATTATCACCTTTGGCGAGGATATTGCCGTATATGGCGGCCAGCTGCGCTGCTCCTATGACCTATATGAGCATTTTGGCAAGAAGAGGGTGTTCGATACTCCTATTTCCGAATCCGCCATCGTTGGTATGGGCATCGGTTCCGCGTTGACCGGCCTGCGACCGGTGTTTGAACTATCCTATATTGACTTTATCGGCGTGTGCTTCGACCAAATCCTTAACCAAATGGCCAAGATCAGATACATGTACGGTGGCACCGTGGAAATGCCGCTGGTGGTTCGTACACAGTGCGGTGCCGGTCTGGGCAATGGTGCCCAGCACTCTCAGTCTTTGGAGGGCATTCTGGCGCAGGTGCCCGGCATTCGGGTCGTGATGCCGTCTAACGCCTATGATGCCAAGGGGCTGCTGCTCCATGCCATCCGCGACAATAACCCAGTGATCTTCATCGAGCATAAGGCACTGTACAAGCTGAAATGTGATGTGCCCGAGGAACCCTATGAGTGTGATTACACCTGCGACGTCAAGCGCGAGGGAGTCGATGTGACCATCGTGGCTTACTCCGCCATGGTGAAGGAGGCTCTGAAGGCTGCCGAGGAATTGGAAAAGGAAGGCATCAGTGCCGAGGTAGTGGATCTGCGTTCTATCCGCCCCTTTGACGCGGATACTGTCATCAAGTCCGTCAACAAGACCGGACGCTTGGTGGTGGTGCAGGAGGCGAACCTCTGCGCTGGCTTCAGTGCCGAAGTGGCTGCCACGGTCCAGAATGCCTGCTTCAAGACACTAAAGGCACCTATCCAGCGCATCGGTGCCCCCAATGTGCCCGTGCCTTTCTCCCCTGTGCTGGAGAAAGCATATCTGCCCAACAGCGATAAGGTCGTTGCCGCCGTTAAGGCGTGCTTGCGATAACAGACCTCTTACAAACCGTCCGAAAGGAGAAAGCAACAATGAAAAAAGAGATTGTAATGCCCAAGATCGGCCTCGACATGGAGGAAGGCACTATTGAAACGTGGGAAAAGAAGGTTGGCGACCGCGTGGCCGAGGGCGATGTGCTGTGCAAGATCGAAACGGACAAGGCGGTCACAGACGTAGAGTCCACCGTCAATGGCACACTGTGCGAGATTGTGGCACAGGAAGGTGATACGGTGGAGATCACTAAGACGATTGCGTGGATAGAAGTGGACGGCTGAGCAGACCAGAAAGGAGAATACAACAATGAAGAAAGAGATTGTAATGCCCAAGATCGGTCTCGACATGGAAGAAGGCACCATTGAGACATGGGAGAAGAAGGTCGGCGACCGTGTGGCCGAGGGCGATGTGCTGTGCAAGATCGAAACGGACAAGGCGGTCACAGATGTAGAGTCCACCGTCAATGGCACGCTGTGCGAGATTGTGGCACAGGAGGGAGATACGGTGGAGATCACCAAGACGATTGCGTGGGTGGAAGTCGATGGCTGATATTGAGAAGAAGTTGACGCCTGTGGGTAAGGCTATGGGCAAGCAGATGATTCGCAGTTGGCAGATACCTCAGTTTGCTGTGGAGACGGAAATCGATTGCGAGGCGATGATCGCATACCGCAGGTCTGTAGGCTTCAAGCCCTCTTACACCACCATTCTGACCAAGGTCGTGGCTGACACACTGGCTGACTTTCCTGTGATCCGTTCCAGCTGGGCAGAGGATCATCTGGTCATTCACGAGGACATCCATATTGGTATTGCGGTGGATACACCCCGCGGGCTGCTGGTTCCCGTCATCCACGATGTAGACAAAAAAAGCATGGAAGAGGTACACGCCGGCATGGAAGAGATCAAGGCTGGCTCCGCCAAGGGTTTGTATACCACAGAGCAGATAACCGGCAGTGTATTTACCATCAGCAATCTGGGCATTTTTAATGTGGACTTCTTCAACGCCATCGTTTCCTCGCCGGAGGGGGCGATCCTGGCAGTGTCCAAGATGTCCGAAAAGCCTGTGGTAAAGAACGGCCAGATCGTAATCGGCAAAACCATGCGCATGGCCATCTCCTCTGATCACCGGATGATCGATGGTGCTACCGCCGCCAAGTTTATGACGGCTCTGGCTGCCCGGCTGGAGAGTCTGGCCTAAAAGCAGTATAGGAGGCATTGATGAAGGGAGAATATATTCTTGCCATTGACCAAAGCACCACCACGACCAAGGCGATCCTTTTCGACCGCCGCTCCAACGTGGTGGAGCGATGTGACGTGATGCACAAGCAGATCTCTCCCCGGCAGGGCTGGGTGGAGCATGACCCCACGGAGATTTGGAACAATATTGTGGAGGCGGTTCGGCGGGTCATTGAGAAATCCGGCGTTGCCAAGCGGGACATTGCTTTCATCGCCGTGACCAGCCAGCGGGAGACCACCATGATGTGGACCGCCGAAGGCGGCCCGGTGTACAACGCCATCGTGTGGCAATGTTCCCGTGCGGACTATATCGTCCGCCGACCGGAGATCCAGCAGCACAGCGATTACATTACCGAGACCACCGGCTTGCAGTTATCTCCTTATTTTTCCGCAGCGAAGGCATGCTGGATCAAGGAGAACACACCTGCGCAGACGGGGCTGATGTTTGGCACTATGGACAGCTGGGTGATCTGGAATCTCACGGGCAGACACGTTACCGACTATTCCAACGCCTCCCGCACGCAGTTATTCAGCATCCATGAGTTGAAGTGGGACGAAAAGCTGCTGGAGGTTTTCGGTCTGCAGGATGTGCAGATGCCGGAGGTTCGCTTCTCCGATGAGATTTATGGCTACACCACAGTGGATGGTATTTTTGATGAGCCGATCCCGGTGGCGGGAGATATGGGTGATTCCCACGGCGCACTGTTTGCGCAGATGTGCTGGGAACGCGGCATGGGCAAGTGCTCTTTCGGCACAGGCGGCTCCCTGATGGTCAATATCGGCGACAAGCCCATGCGCTCTGCCAGCCGCCTCAACACCTCCATTGCGTGGGGACTGGATCACAAGGTGTCGTATGTATTCGAGGGAACCATCGTGTGCATGGGTGATACCATCCGTTGGCTGAAGGATCAGGTGGGATTGATCGACAGCAGTGCCCAGTCCGGCGAGTTTGCCGAAATGGTGGATTCCACACAGGGTGTATATCTAGTGCCTGCCTTTACTGGGTTGGGTGCGCCCTACTGGCAGAGCAATGCCCGTGCCATGATCTGCGGTATGAACCGATTCACTAACAAACACCACATCGTGCGCGCCGGTGTGGAGTCCATCACCTATCAGATACGCGATATCATTGAACCCATGATGTCGGACGCGGACTTTGCTCTCGGTGAGTTGCGAGTGGACGGCGGGCCTACCAACAACAAATTCCTGATGCAGTTCACAGCGGATATATTGAACACACGCATCGTGCGGAACAAGGTGGAGGAACTCTCCGCTCTTGGCTCGGCCTTTGCGGGCGGACTGGCCACCGGTTTCTACAAGAACTACGGCGAGATTGCGGCACTGCGCCAGACCAGCGCGGAATATGTGCGCACTATGCCTGCACAGCAGGTGGAGGAGCTGTACAAAGGCTGGAAGGAAAGTGTGGGCATGCTGGTAAGCGGCATCAAGTAAAGCAAACAAAGCAAAAAAGATGACGGCCAAAGACCGTCATCTTTTTTGCTTTGTTTGTCCTGCCTCATAGGTCGAACGTGACAGTCTGCAGGAAACGATCCAGCACAACGGTATTGGGCAACTCCCGTATGGCGTGCTCCACAGCACGGTGGAAGCCCAAGGGATCGCTGTCGGCGGAGGGCAGGTGCGTCAGCACAGTGCAGCGCGGCATCATGGAATTCAGTACTTTGCGGGCACTGGGCAGCGTAACCCACGGGAAGTTGAGGATAGCTATGTCCGGATGTAGTCCGTCCACAAGCGCAAAGACCTCTGGGAAACGGGGGTCGGCGTCGCCGGGACAAAAAATACGGCAGCCCTCCGTTTCAATCAGATAGCCGTAGTTTTGCACCTGTGGGGAAGAACTCTGATGGGCATGGCGCAGCGGGAACCACTGCACGCTGTACGCATCTCGCAGCAGTTGGGTTCTGGATAGGTTTTTCCATGGGAGAACTATCTCCATCTCCGGAAAGTGGTCGGCAGCCATGGAGGTAAAGATGTCGGAGTAGTGATCTGGGTGGCAGTGGGTCGCCAGCAGTAGGTCGGGCGGCAAGATCGTATCCAGCAGATCTTCCGCCTGCCGGGGTGTTAGAGCCACAAAACCGTTGACCGCATGGCGCGGCAGGGCGTCCAGCAAAAATCGCACGGAGCCGGCGGTGACATATACGCCAGCATTGGCTGTATGGCAAACGGAACAGATCACAAAAAACATCTCCTTTCGGAACGATGGGACAAACCGCCGGCTCGCCCTTTTGCGGACGAGCCGGCAGACTTTGAAAACAGGGGTCAGGCAGAATGAACGGAACGACTGAACGCGGCCAGTGCCGCCTCGCGAACCATCTCGCACAGGGACGGATGCGCCACGATGGTTTTTTCCCACTGGTCGGTGGTCCAACCCTCCGCTACGGCGGCCGTGGCGAAGGCAATCATCTCGGAGGAATTCTCACCCACGATGGTGACACCAAGCGTCTTTGTGGATGTCTTGTCAGCCACTACGAACACGCGACCTGCGGCACCCTCCGCCAGTGCCATGCCGTTGGCACTGTAATCGAAGGAACCCATTACTGGCTCGTACCCGGCCTGCGCGGCGGTCTCGGTGGTCAGACCCACGGAGGCCAGCACCGGCAGCGTATAGGTGCAGACGGGCACCGGCATGGTGCCGTAGGGCTTGTCCTCGCCCAGAATATCCGCCAGTGCAGCCTCACCCTCGGCGTAAGCAGTGTGGGCCAGCTGATAACCGCCCACCACGTCACCGATGGCGTAAACGCCGGGCAGATTGGTGCGCAGGTGGTCGTTCACCATGATACAGTGTTTCTGATCCAGAGCCAGCCCCAGCATCTGCGCGTTGATGCCGGTGAGGTTGGTTTTACGTCCGGCGGCCATTAGGACGTGCTCGCAGTCTACGGACTCCTCCGTACCGTCGATCTCGTAGATCGCACGTAGCCCCTCGCCGTTCTTCTCAATGCGCAGCATTTTTGCGCCGGTCTTCAGCACAATACCCAGCTTTTTCATTTCTCTTGTCAGAATGCGCACGGCTTCTTTCTGTTCACGGGGCAGTAGCTCAGGCATCATTTCCACCACCGTGATCTGTGTGCCATACGCCGCGAAGGCACAGGCCAACTCCAGACCGATAACGCCGCCGCCCATGACTACCATGCTGGTTGGCAGCGTGGGTAGTGCCAGTGCTCCGGTGGAGTCGATGCAATATTCGTGTCCGGGGATGGGGATCATCATCGGCACGCTGCCGGTGGCTATGACCACGTTTTTGCCGGTGTACTCCTCGCCACCGCATTCCACCACGCGGTCAGGCTTCAGGATTGCCTCACCGGCGATCACCGTGACACCGCTTTTCTTCAGCAGGAAGCTGACGCCGCCCACCAGCTTGGCGGTAACATCACTTTTACCTTTCTGAACCTGCTGGTAGTTGAGACTGCCAGTCTCCGTAAAGATCTCCTTTCTCACTAGGCCGCGGAGTTTCTCCATGGTGCTAGCCTTGTCCACTAAGTATTTGGTGGGGATGCAGCCGATGTTCAGGCAGGTACCGCCCAGATGTTCTTTCTCAAATAGTGCCACTTTCAGTCCTCTGCGGGCTGCCGCGATAGCCAGAGAATAGCCGCCAGGACCGCCGCCGATTACGAGGATGTCAAATACTTCCATTGTATGCGCGCCTCCAATATTAGTAATATTATCAAGAAATATTTCCTCTCTTACTATAGCATCCACAAAAAAAATGTCAAGCATGATTGGGTTGTATTCGAGCAAAAAACGGAGAAATAGCGGGAACATTGGCGATAATGCCAAAGAAGAGGGAGAGGCTTTGGTCAAAATAACATCTTCCAATTGCCGCTGTGCTGCTGTATACTATTCAGTAATAATCAAGGCTCCGACGGGAAAGGTGGGAACAGAAAGCATGAGTGGAAAGCGAGTGACTATGCGGGATATTGCGAAGATGGCCGGAGTGTCCCAATCGGCAGTATCCATGATCCTGAACCAGCGATATGATGCCTTCCCGGAGGAGACGGTGCAGCGCGTTCTGGAGGCAGCCAAGTCCGCCGACTACCAGATGCGGAAACGAGCTGGACATGCAGCGCGAAGCCACCACATCCTAGCCATCACCGTGCAGGTCACGAACCCCTACTATGCCGAAATGCTGCAAAGCATGGATCGGGCTGCCTTTGCACAAGGTATCCGCATTACTGCGGTGAGCACCTATCACCTTCCGGAGTTGGAGGCGAACGCGTTGGATATGGCCATCCGGCAGCACTATCTGGGAGTAATCTTCTTGTATCCGGCGGACGGCACGGAGACCTATGAAAAAGCCAACGCACAGATCCCTATCGTGACCATCTGTGATAAGTCCAGCCGAGTACATGGAGATATTGTGGAAATGAACCACTTTGAGGCGGGTACCATTGCCGCCAATCACCTGATTTCTCTGGGACATCGGCGGATCGCCGTGCTGTCCCACGCCTCAGATCGAAACACTACGGCCGGTGCTACGCGGTTGGCCGGCATACTGGCGGAAATCCGAAAGCACGGCGGACAGCAGCCTCCACTGATCCTAACTCACGCGGACAGCTGGAGCAATATGCTGAGTGAGAGAAGCTACCACTACCAGACCGGCTACGATTTAGCTCAGAACCCACAGATTGCGGAGAAAGGCATTACCGGACTAATCTGCGTCAACGACTTGATGGCATACGGTGCTATCGATGCGCTGGCTCGGCAGGGTTGCCGCGTGCCGGAGGATTTGTCCGTCATCGGGTCAGACAATATCCTGTTTTCTCAGATGGAGAGCGTCTCGTTGACCACCATCGAGTATCATCCGGACGTGGTGGCACGGGCCGCCCTAACCACTCTCCTAAACCGGACGAACCTATCCAACGAGGAGCAGATATGGGGTGGGATTGCGCGCTTTCAAGTGCAATGCCAGCCAACGCTGGTGGTACGCGGATCTACCGGACCGGTTTAAACATTGAAAGATTATGAGGAGGACCATTATGAACCAGCCGAATTTGTCCTATCTGAACCTATATACCACCGATCCCGCATGGAACCTGGCGGCGGAGCAGTATGTGTTCGACGTGCTGCCTCGAAATCGCACCTGGTTCATGCTGTGGCAGAACGACAATGCCATCATCATCGGCAAGCACCAGAACACCGCTGCCGAGATCAACCAGCACTTCGTCCGGGAGAATGATGTGCGGGTGGTACGACGGCTGTCCGGCGGCGGCGCGGTATATCATGATATGGGAAACCTGAATTTTACGTTTATCGCCGATGCCGGAGACATGGACACCATCGATTTCCAGTTGTTTTGCCAGCCGGTGGTGTCCACGCTGGCGGCACTGGGCGTTGCAGCCGAGGTCAACGGGCGGAACGACATGACCATCAGCGGGCGGAAATTCTCCGGCAACTCTCAGTATCTAAGGGAGGGGCGTGTGATGCACCACGGTACCATCTTGTTCGACTCTGATCTGAACAGGATGGCGCAGGCTCTCCATGTAGATCAGGAAAAGATTGCCGCCAAGGGAGTGACCTCCGTCCGAAGTCGCGTCACCACTGTGCGTCAGCACATGTCCCATCCTGTGGAACTGGAGGAGTTCCGCCGCGCACTGCTGGACAATATTCTGGCACAGCAGCCCAGTGAGAAGTATGTCTTTACCGAGGAGGACAAAGCACAGATCACCCGACTGCGGGAGCAGCGGTATGCCACGTGGGAGTGGAACTATGGACGTTCCCGGGAATGTGAGATGGTCAAGAAAAAGAGATTTTCTGCCTGCGGTGGCGTGGAGGTGCATCTGTCCACCAATCACGGCGTCATCGAGAACATCGCGTTTACCGGCGACTTTTTCAGCGTAGTGGAACCGGAGGTGTTGGGGGAAAAGCTGGTGGGCGTGCGGCTGGAGGAGCAGAGCATCCGCGAGGTGCTGGCACAGGAGGGTGTAGGCCGCCATTTCAGCGGACTGAAAAACGAGGAGCTGATTGAGCTTCTGCTATCTTAAGAAAGGAAAGCCATGAGCATCGTGTTTTTCGATTTGGACGGTACGTTGGTGGACGAAGACGGCAGCGTACCGGTTTCTGCGGCACTGGCCATCCGGCGGCTGCGGGAGAATGGGCACTACTGCGTGGTAAACACCGGTCGTCCTTTCCGGGATAGAGATCCTGCGCTGGACGTACTGGACTTCGACGGCTATGTGTGCAGCTGCGGGCAGCATTTGATCTTTCAGGGAAAAACTCTGTTGCGTGATGGTTTTGACCGTGAGACCAGCCGTCTTATCGCGCAGGTGGGCTACGAATGCCGACTGGGGATGTATTTCGAGTCGGAGGAGGGCTTCTGGCTGGAGAATTCTTTCCCGCCGCTGGCACCGAATCTGCAGATCGCGGTAGATCGGCTGCGCCGCAATGGCGAGATTGTAGGATCCCCGCAGGCAGACGAGCATTTCTGCTGCGATAAGCTGAGCATCTCCTACACGTCGAATAGCCGCCTACAGGAATTTTTGACTTTTATCCAATCCTACTGCGAGATCATCGACCAGGGGCGGCGGATGTACGAGTTACCAAAGCGGGGGTATAGCAAAGGTAGCGGCTGCCGGAAATTAGCTCAGCTGCTACACACGCCGCTGGAGGATTGCTGCGCCATTGGCGACAGTGCCAACGACCTATCCATGCTGCGGTGCGTGGGACACCCCGTTGCCATGGGGAACGCTCCAGCGGAAGTGATCGCGGCAGTAGAATATGTTACCGCCCCTCTGCGGGAAGATGGTATCTACCGAGCCATGACACATCTGCATCTAATCTGAGAAAGGACGGTACCGCTATGTCATACGATACACAGACCCTGCTGGTGTCCCTGCGGGAAACGGAGCCGTGGCTCCACCGCTTTACGGCGGAGGCGTACCCGGCCGCCCTTTCCAGCTACAGGAAACAGTATGCGGAGGCCTATGCCTGCGCGCTGGCTGAAACACCTCCGGAGCAGCTGGCGACGGCACTGCTGGGCGCAGTGGACCGTATTGGCGGCTGTCGTGGTGATACGCTGCCACTTCGGATGGTGCTCGCGCTTTATCTAACGCCCATGCTGCTGGATATGGGCGACACGGCATCGGAGTTGGCTGCCGCGTTATGCCATCTCTGGGCGGAGAGGCATCCCCGCCAGGCGTACAGCGTGTCCTCCTTTGACCAGATTTGTCGGGGGTTTCGGAAAAAGCTGCTTGGTTTTGACCGAGGCTGCGCCTATGACACCGAGCAGAAGAAAAAGGGGCTTTTTCATGGAATCCTTTAGCAGTATGGCACAGGGGCACCACTCAATGAGTGGTGCCCCTGTGCCATACTGCTAAAATACACAAACCCATTTGCAGGAGACTTCTTCTCTTGCTATTACTTATTCTTTCCCCGGTAGAGATGTACAGTTGCTTTCGATAGTTGGCTATAGGGGTACCATATTTACGCTTTAAATCTTCCAACAGGGGGCGCTCTTTATCTTCATGGTTTTCGCATACTATTATTATAGTGCCATTCAGGTTTTTGCGTCCACGCGCCGCTTGGCAACGCAGGCAATCACAAAGGTTATGACCTGCGCGATGGGCGTCGCAAGCCAGACGCTGGTCAGCTTCAGCAGCGGCGGCAGGAGCAGGAGCATCAGCAGCGTACAGACCGGCTCGGCATACACAAGAAGATAGGACAGAGCGTTCTTTTCCGTTGCGTAGAAGTAAGATGTCGTAATGCGGACGAACGCCAACAACAGCAGCGGTGCAAGGAAAAACGGCAGGTACCGGACGACCCCGGCGTTTGCCTCCGGCGATGCGCCAAACAGTGCGCCGACCTTTGCTCTGGAGAGATAGACACCGATCGTGCAGACTGCCGTGATCGCAGCGGCGGTCAGGTATGCCAGCCTTCGGGTCGCCTGCACGGAGGTTCGGTCATCCTCCCCGTAATACTGGCTGATCAGCGGTTGACTGCCGTCGCCTACCCCTTGCAGCAACAGGTAGAGAATGGCGGTGATATAGCCGATACAGCCGTAAACCGCGACCGCCTGTTCGTCCCCGTACAGCAGCAGGAAGCGATTCATAAAAAGCATCGTGATGATGGGGGAGAAGGTCAAGCCAAAGGGCGAGATCGAGACGATAAGGACGTTTTTCCAAAGGCTGCACAGCTCCCGCATCTCCGGCAGGCGGAAGCCGCTCTTTTTCACAAGAAAGAAAATGACGGCCACGACCATGGTCACCGCCTGCCCGATAATAGTCGCCCATGCAGCTCCCGCCATTCCCCAACTCAAGACCCACACGAAGGCATAGTCCAGGACAATATTTGTCACAAATCCGAGAACCATCGCCATCATGGCAACGGTCGCGCCGCCCATATTGCGGATAAATGGAACGAAGCCGGTCGCCAAAAGCTGAAAGACTGCACCCAGCGCAATGACGCGGGCATACGCCGTGCAGAGCGTGAGCATATGACCTCTTGCGCCCAGCAGATAAAGGATCGGATCGGCAAAAGCAAACAGGATCGCCGTCAATAGCCCGGCAACGACCAGCATCAGCAGCGTTGTGCCGGAAAAGCACTCCTGCCGCTTTTTTGCCTCGCCCTGCGCGCTCAGGATCGTAAAGCGAATCGCGCCCGACAGCCCAAGCCCCGTACCGATCGCCCCCACCAGCGCGGAGATCGGATAGCCCAGAGTGATGGCGGTCAAACCTGTATCGCCGAGGCTCTGCCCGATAAAGAAGCCATCGACAATGGTGTAGACCCCCGACAGCGCGAAGGCGAGGATGGACGGAAGGACATAAGAAAAGAATTTCTTATTCAGCTCGGTGTTCATCTGCCTGCGTCTCCATTTCTTTTTCAAAAACAAGATTGAATAGGGTGATGGCGTCCGTCATCTGCTTCATGCGCTCCGCGCCCATGATGTCGAACACCCGCTGCTCCAACGTGTGCAGCGGGGAGAGGATCTCCGATGCATAGAGCGTCCCCTTCTGCGTCAGGTACACCTTTTTCTCGCGGTGATCCGACTCCCCAGCACGGAGGGATACAAGCCCCTCCGCCTTCAGCGTTCGCATGACGGTGCTGACCGTTTGTTTCGACAAACCGGTGTAGTCCGCTATGGTCTTTTGTGTGATCGGCGCGTGCGCCTCTATGGCATATAAAACGATCACGCGGTATTGGTTCTGCCCTGCGGCGGCGCACCACGCGGTGTATAGCGCGTTTGTCCGTCCCCACGCTTCCCACATCTTATCTGCATCGAGCTTCACAGCTATCCCTCCCTATGTCGGTATTTACAGGTACTATTATAGGACTTTTGGAAGGGAAGTCAATCCCTTCGTTCAGAACAAATAAAAAACGCCGTATTCCCTTCAACGTTTCAGGCTTTGGGATATGGTGCGTTCAGGGCGTTTGACGCCGCGGCGAGATTATCCCGCATTGGACGCCCTCAAAGCATCGTGCGGCGCACCCATCAGCATGGGCCGGGGTGAGATTCCCGTGAGGCTGGCAGCCACCAGCCGCCTGCTTTGCTTGCGAGAACCGAGACAAAATGCAAAGCCGTGGAGCTTGCAGACAAGTGCTTGTCTGTGCGCTCGACGGCTTTGGTTAAAGTAGGAAAGAAACGTTCATAATGGTAGCGGAGGTGGCGACACTTGAACGATAAGAATGAGCAGCAGATCGGCGCGGCGACCTATGTGATCGAGCGCGTATTTACCGGTACAAAGACCATACAGGAAGTGGTAACGGAGGAAATCATTTTCACCGGAAAAAGAGCCGCAAATTTTGACCCACAGGATAATCCCGTGGTATAATGGAGCCGTAAATGAGTGGTTCCGGAAAGGAGGAACAATGAGGAACCACGTTCAGCTTGCAGACGCCTACTACCGACTCTCGGACGAAGAGCGGAAGTATGGAGAATCTGCCAGTATCACCAACCAGCGAACCATTGTACGCGAATACTGTGAGAAGAATGGCATTATTTTGGTACAGGAGTTTACCGACGATGGATATTCTGGCGGCAACTTTGAACGCCCCGGATTCCAGGCCATGCTGGAGCACCTGAAAACCGGTAAGGTCAACACGGTCATTACCAAAGACCTGTCCCGCCTGGGGCGTGACATGACAGAGTCCAGCCATTACGCGGAGCGTTATTTCCCCGAGCACGGCATCCGCTATCTGGCTCCCGGCAGTAACTTTGATTCCGAGGAAGATAATCTGATGGCACCGTTCCAGTTTGCCATGAACGATGTCTATCTGCGGGATACGTCCCGCAAGGTCAAGCAGACGCTGAACACCAAGCGCAACAACGGGAAATATGTGGCCTGCCCGCCCTACGGATACCGGAAGGCGGAGCGCACCACCGACCAGCTTGTACCAGACGAGAACACCGCGCCGGTGGTGAAAATGATTTTTGGTTTAGCGGCGTCCGGACAGTCCTGCCGCAGTATTGCCTTGCAGCTCAACGAATCGTGCATCATGCCGCCGCTGAAGTATCGCGTGGAGTGCCGGGATAATTTCACCGAGCGCGGCGCACAGCGAGTGTCTGACTTGTGGAACTATACCACTGTGAAGCGTATCCTTCGGAATCAGGTCTATTTGGGGCACACACTGTTGGGGAAGAGCCGCAAGGTCAGCGTAAAGTCAAAGAAAAAGATCATTGTGCCAGAGGAAGAATGGGTGTTCACAAAGAATACCCACGAAGCATTGGTGTCGCAGCAGCAGTTTGACTTGGCTGCCCACTTTATGGGGGAGAACACCAAGGCAAACGGCGCGAATCCGGCATTTCGCCACAGTATCTTTGGCGGGATAGCCTACTGCGCTTGCTGCGGCGCGGCTATGTGCTCGGGCGGATCGGTCTACAATGGTGAGCGGGCGAAATACTGGTATCTGGTGTGTAACAATCTGAGCTCCAGAGCGCAGCACCGCTGCCTGCATGGGGCGCGTATCCGTTACGATGATTTGGTGGAGGTCATTCGCTGTGACCTGAATAAGCTGCTTTCCTTTGATGAGAACGCAATTCGAACTATCACAGAAAACGCCGTGGAGCAAGCCAACTCTTTTCTGGGCGGCGGAGACCCTGCCACGCAGATCGAGAACATCGATAAGCAGACCGCCCGTCTCAAGAAGATGATCGAGCGTTCCTATCGTGACAACATCGCCGGGACGCTTGGTGACGACATCCATGAGGAGATGGTCAAAAGCTTCAGCAAAGAAATTGAGGAGCTTGCTGTCCGCCGCAAGAAGCTGGAGGAGGGCGAGACCACGGCGAAAGAAATACGCAATGCCTACGGCTTGTTCTTCGACCTCGCCAAGAGGTATACCTACGTAAAGACGCTGGACAGAGACGTGCTGCACACCTTCATCGAGCGTATTGAGATCGGGGAGAAGATACTGGCGAAGGGAAAGAAGGTCGCAGGCTCTCGCACGCCCTACCAACAGAGCATCCGGATTTTTTACCGCTTTATCGGGGAGATGGCGGGTGAAAATCTGCGAGAATTGCAGGGTAATAGAGATCGAAACCATGTGACACCCGCCGCAGGAATGTGACAATGTCCACGACAAAGATACACTTGTTTCGAACAAGATGTTCCCACCTCAAAGAATGGCTTTTTTGAAAAATGCATTTTTCCTGTATTTAAGCCAAAAATCGAGGGTCGGAAAAAATCTTTGAGGTGGATACACATCCTCCTCAGAGGCGGCCTCCATCTTAAACTTATCCATAGCGGCCTTCGCCTCGGGGATATTCAGCTTGTTGCTGTTCTTGGTAGACATTGTTGTGATCTCCTTTCGTGTTGTGGGGCAAATGCCCTTGTTGGGTATCGCAACGGTAGTTTTGCCGTCCTGCGGCGCGATATGCGTAAAAAACGGCGGGAAATGTTGGGACTTTTCGTGAAATGCGCTGGACATTTTCAAAATGTGTGGTATAATAGCATCAATGTAATGACTGGGGGTTTCGATAGGGGAACGTACAGGGAGGAAGAGAAAAAGCGCGGTGGTCACCGCGCTTTTTCCCATTTTAGGGGGCGAAATGAACCGCAGAGGCGCGCTCCTGCGTGCGGGAAAAGAAAAGAAGAGACACGCTATGCGTGTCTCTTCTTTATGGTCCGAGTGTCGAGATTCGAACTCGAGGCCTCTTGAACCCCATTCAAGCGCGATACCAAACTTCGCCACACCCGGATATTCTGCTTTTCCCAAACAGCCTACTAAGAATACCACAGTTTTTGACGGTTTGCAAGCCCTAATTTTATTTTTTTATAAATTTCTTCTGATGCTTTTTGTTGACAAAGGCGGCGGCGCATGGTAATATAATACTCGCGTTTGGTGCAAGAGACCCTTTTTCGCATGGAGAGGTGGCTGAGTGGTCGAAAGCACCGGTCTTGAAAACCGGCGATGTGAAAGCATCCGTGGGTTCGAATCCCACTCTCTCCGCCAGAAAATCCTATATGCGGAAGTACCCAAGTGGCCGAAGGGGCTCCCCTGCTAAGGGAGTAGGCCGTCAAAAGCGGCGCGAGGGTTCAAATCCCTCCTTCCGCGCCAAGAAAGACACGATGTGTATCGTGTCTTTCTTTTTTTGTGCGGGAGGGTGTCTGATTTCGGGAGGCTGCGGCGTTTATATAGTGAAAGCGCAGAGCCGGCAGCGGGAGGCACCGCGATGGCGGCAGCCGGGAAAGGGCGGCGATCATACCATAACGCAGAGCACTATGGTATAATCGAAAAAAACGGAAGGGAGGCGGCGGAGTGCTGGTCTATACACAGGCGATCGAGGGTGCGGCGGGGAAGCACCTTTTCGAGGAGGTCTACGGTGCCTACTGCGGGCGTTTGCTGACGCTGGCGCACCGCCGTCTGCCGGAGCGGCAGGACGCGGAGGACGCGGTGCACCAGGCATTTTTGGCTCTGGCGGAGCACTTTGATCGCTTGAGCCGCCTGCCCCGGCAGCAGCTGGAGGCGTATCTGGTGGTGGTCACGGAGCGGAAGTGCATCGATCTGCTGCGGCAGCAGTCGCGCCGAACGGGGGTGCCCTTCGACGAGACGATGGCTGCGGTGACGCCGCCGCCCTGCGGCAGCCCGGTGGCGGACGCCATGGGGCACCTCAGCCCCCGCTATCGGGAGGCGTTGCTGCTGCGGTACGGCTGCGGCTACTCCGTGGGGGAGACGGCGAAGCTGCTGGAGGTATCCTACGCCGCAGGACAGAAGCTGCTCCAACGCGCCAAGGAGGCACTGCGCGCAGAATTGGAAAAGGAGGAGGTAGAGGTATGAATGTACTGCTCAATGACGCGCTTCTGCGGGATGAGGCGCGGCGGATGGCTGCCGCGCTGTCCCATGCGCTGCCTGCGGAGGCGGAGGAGCCGTCCGGGGCATTTGCGGAGCGGACGGAGGGGCTGCTGCACCGTATGCGGCACCGCAGGACGTGCCGCGCCGTAGGACGGCGCGTGGCTGCCGCCGTGGTGACGGCGGTGCTGGCTCTGGGCATGGTGTTGGCGGTCAGCCCGGTAGTACGGGCGGCGGTGAGCCGCTGGTTCCTGCGGGTGACCACTGCGGCGACGGTATACCGCATCACGCCGTCGGAGGACGGCGGCGGGCAGGGGGACTATGTGCCCACGGCACCGGCGGGCTACGCGCCGGCGGGGGATCTCACCGGGCGGGAGGGGGTCCGCGTGGTGCGGTGGACGTCCCGATGGGGCGACCTGCTGTTTGAGAGCGTGCCGCTGACCGGCGGCACACGGATCAGCGTGGAGCTGCGGGACGGAGCCACGGGCGGGCTTCACAACACCGTCACCGGGCTGCGTCCCATGGGCGAAGAGGGCGCGCCGGAGGGCTACACCCGGACGGAGATGACTGTCCATGGCGTTGACGCACAGCTGTACCGCTTTACCGCCGGGACAGACGGAAGCTGCCGCCCCTATGGGCTGTGGTTCTATCGCGGGGACGCGACGGAGCACTTCCACTACGTGGAGGTGCCGGCGGGTGCGTCGGCTCTGGTGTGGGTGGACGAGCACGCCAACCGGCTGTTTCTGCTCACAGGAGGCTTGACGGAAAAGGAATTTCTCTCCGTGGCGGAGAGCATGTATGGAAACGAAAGGAGCGGAACGGTATGAAAAAGTATGCGGTGATCCTATGGCTGCTGGCGGTGTTGGCGGTGCTGCCCGCCTGCGGAGCACAGACGCTCCCTGCCGAGGAGGACGATTTCGCCCCGGCGGGGACTGCTGCACAGGCGGCGGAGGAGGATCGGGGCGGCGGGAAGGTGGTCTATGTCGCCACGTGGATGCAGGCTCACTCCGTGGTGTACTACGACGAGCAGCTGAACCGCACGGTGGAAAGCGGCGGCGACTTGACCGAGGAGGAGATCCGCAGCCGTGAGGACATCGACCCGGCGGAGATGTACACCACAGCAGCGCAGCCCAACACGAAGGTGGAGTACGACCTCCACGGCGTTCTCCAGAACATCTACTACCTTGGCGGCGACGGGGAATACTACCTTGACCCCGCCACTGCCGCCGCTATGCAGCCGTGAGGGAATATCGCGCCATTCATTATTGCAATTCCCGCGCACTTCCGGTATAATGCCCCTTGGAGTGGTCGGCGGGGAAGTGCCCGTCGGCGGGAACAAAGGAAAGGCATCATCTCAGATGATGTTTTTCTTTTGGTATGTACGCAGGAGGTGTGCTTATGAAACGAATCGCGTCCATTCAGGACATCTCCTGTCTGGGGCGGTGCTCTCTGACGGTAGCACTGCCGGTGATCTCCGCCATGGGGGTGGAGTGCGCCATCGTGCCCACGGCGGTGCTCAGTGCCCACACGGCGTTTCCGGGGTTCGTCAGCCGGGATCTGACCGACCAGCTGCCGGCTATCGCCGCCCACTGGCGGGCGCAGCACGTGCATTTTGACGCGCTGTACACCGGCTATATCGCCTCGGTGGAGCAGGTGCAGCAGGTGCTGGATTTCTTCGACGCGGTGAAAAGCGCGGACACGCTGCTGATCGCCGACCCTGCCATGGCGGATCACGGGAGGCTGTACTCCGGGTTTGGGGACGACTTCCCGGCGGCGATGGCGCGGGTAGTGGCACGCTCGGACGTTGCCATACCCAACGTTACGGAGGCGTGCCTCCTGACCGGGACGCCCTACCGGGAGGACGTGGACGAGGATTTCGCCCGGGAGCTGCTGCGGAGAGTGGCGGCACTGGGCGCGAAGCGCGTGGTGCTCACCGGCGTCTCCTTTGGGGAGGACAGGCTGGGTGCCATGGGATACGACGGCGGCGCGGGGACGTATTTCTCCTGCGCCGGGAAGCGGAACCCCGCCTCGTTCCACGGGACAGGCGACATCTTCGCCGCCACCGTTACCGGCGGGCTGATGCGGGGCATGACGCTGCAGCAGGCGACCTCGCTGGCGGTGGAGTTCGTGCTGGCGTGTATCGACGCCACGGCGCGGGACCCGCAGGCGGGGTGGTACGGCGTGGACTTTGAACGGGCACTGCCCCTCCTGTGCGACGCCGTGCGGAAGCTGCCGGAGAACTGAACCGAACAGAAAAAAGCAGGCACCCGCGCCATCGGCGCGGGTGCCTGTTCGTGATTTCAGCCTTGGCTCACTCGGGCTTGTCCTCAGAGGGCGTATCCTCCGTGGGGGCTTCCTCTGCGGGCTTGCCGTCAGCGGGCGCGTCCTCCACGGGCTTGTTGTCAAAGTCCGGCATGGGGACAGGCTCGGAGACGATGTTGATGTGCTTGGCGGGAGCCTCGATGGTCTCCGGAACGCTGGGGCGGAAGCCGTCCTGCAGGTGCTTGGAGGCACCGTAGTTGTCCACGGTCTCCGGGTCGCGCCCCTCGATGATCGCCATCATCTCCTGACCGGTGATGGTCTCCTTCTTCAGCAGGTATGCGGCGATCTTGTCCAGCAGCTCCCGGTTCTCCCGGAGGATCTGCTTCGCCTCCTCGTGGCACTGACGAAGGATCTTGATGGTCTCCCGGTCGGCGGCGGCATACGTCTCCTGCGCGCAGGTCATGGAGTAGCCGCCGTCCAGATACTGGCTCTGGACGGAGCCGAGAGCCATCATGTCGAACTCCTCGCACATACCGAACCGCGCCACCAGATTCCGTGCCATCTCCGTGGCGCGCTCGATGTCGTTGGCGGCACCGGAGGTCATGGTGTTGCAGACGACCTCCTCGCTGGAGCGGCCTGCCAGCAGCGTGCGGATCTCCGTGAGGATGTCCTCGCGGGACATGAGGAATTTCTCCTCCTCCGGCAGATGCAGCGTATAGCCCAGCGCACCCTGGGTATGGGGGACGATGGTGATTTTGCTGACGGGCTGGGCATTCTTCTGCTTGGCAGCCACCAGCGCGTGACCCACCTCGTGATAGGCGATGATGCGCTTTTCCTCCTCGGTGATGACGGTGCCCTTTTTCTCGCTGCCGGCGATGACCAGCTCGAAAGACACCAGCAGGTCGTCCTGATTCACGGCGCGGCGTCCCTTGCGGACGGCGCGGAGAGCGGCCTCGTTCACCAGATTGGCGAGATCCGCGCCCACGCAGCCGGCGGTGGCCTGGGCGATCTTCTCCAGATTCACGTCCTCCGCCAGCTTGATGTTGCGGGTGTGTACCTGTAGCGTGGCGAGACGACCCGCCAGATTGGGGCGATCCACAGTGATACGCCGGTCGAAGCGGCCGGGGCGCAGCAGTGCCTTGTCCAGCACCTCCGGGCGGTTGGTGGCACCGAGGACGATAACGCCCTTGCTGGGGTCGAAGCCGTCCAGCTCCGCCAGCAGCTGGTTCAGCGTCTGCTCGCGCTCGTCGTTGCCGCCGCCGAACTTGCTGGCGTCGCGGGATTTACCGATGGTGTCGATCTCGTCGATGAAGATGATGCAGGGAGCCACCTTGGCGGCCTCTTTGAACAGGTCGCGGACGCGGCTGGCACCCACGCCCACGAACATCTCCACGAAGTCGGAGCCGGAGATGGAGAAGAAGGGCACGCCCGCCTCGCCTGCCACCGCCTTCGCCAGCAGCGTTTTACCGGTACCGGGAGAGCCAACCAGCAGCGCGCCCTTGGGCAGCTTGGCACCGATGGCGGTGTATTTGCCGGGGTTGTGCAGGAAGTCGATGATCTCCTCCAGAGACTCCTTCGCCTCGTCCTGTCCCGCCACGTCCTTGAAGGTGACGCCGGTGGACTTCTCCATATACACCTTGGCGTTGGATTTGCCCACGCTGCCGATGCCGCCGAAGCCTCCGCCGCCGGATTTGCTCATCAGACGCATGAGCAGCATGAACAGACCCACCAGAATGATGACCGGCAGGATGTAGTTGATCATCAGCATGAGGATGGGGTTCATCTCCGCCTTGTAGTAGCCGGTGTACGACACCTTATGCGCCTTCAGCAGAGGCAGCAGCTCATCGTTGGAGAGATAGGCGGTGTAGAGCGTCAGCTTGGAGTCCTTGGACTGGGTGTAGGACTTAGGCTCGATCTTGCTGTTCTCGTCCTTTTCCTCGGTGTACACGTAGCCGTCCACAGGGGTGATGTAGATGGTGCTGTCCTTGAAGAGCAGCTCCTTCACCTGATCCTTTTCGATCATGGAGATCATGTCGCTGTACTTGATCTCGTGACTGCTGCTCTTGTTGGCGGCATTTCTATTGTAGGCGGTGAAATACTGAAAAGCCACCGTCAGCACCAATGCCCACGCGATCAGCGTCATTACGCCGCGGAGATTGCTGTTCTTGCCGTTTTTTCCGCCGCGGTTGTTGTTGCGGTTGTCATTTGCCATATTTTGTCCTCCGTTTTCGCCTTGTGAGGGAACTTTACGTTTTCGTCAGTATACCACAGGTGCGGGAAAGTCTCAAGGCGCAGACGGCTGGTTTTCCTGTAAAATTTCTATGAATCCGCCTTTATATTGGCGAAAGAGTATGCTATAATATCCGGTAACTATGTGAAGCGCGAGGTATTGCCCATGAGAGAGAGGAAGGACACGGAGAACAGGCGGCCGCTGCCGGACGCGGAGGCGGACGGCATTATCGAGGGGCGCAACGCGGTCATCGAGGCACTGCGGGTGGGCACCCCTATGGATAAAATTTACATCGCCAAGGGAGAGACGGACAAGACGCTGGGGCACATCGCCTCCAAGGCGCGTGCGGCGGGCATCGTGGTGGTGGACGCCGACCGGCGGAAGCTGGACGGCATGTCCCGCACCCACGCCCATCAGGGCGTTATCGCCCTTGCCGCCGTGCGGGAGTACGCCACGGTGGAGGACATTCTGCAAGCTGCCGCCGACAGGGGGGAGCCGCCGCTGCTGGTGGTCTGTGACGAGATCTCCGACCCCCACAATCTGGGCGCGATCCTGCGGACGGCGGAGTGCGCCGGTGCCCACGGCGTCATCATCCCCAAACGCCGCTCCGCCGGTCTGACCGCCATCGTGGCAAAGACCTCCGCCGGTGCGGTGAGCTATATGCCCGTGGCGCGGGTGGCAAACATCCCCTCGCTGCTGAAGGAGCTGAAGAAGCAGGGCGTCTGGGTGTTCGGCACCGCCGCCGACGGCGGCACAACGCTGTACGAGGCGGATCTGAAGGGCCCCGCCGCCATCGTCATTGGCTCTGAGGGTACGGGCATGACGCGTCTGGCGGCGGAGAGCTGTGATTTTTTGGTGAGCATACCCATGAAGGGGCGGATCTCGTCCCTGAATGCCAGCGCGGCGGCGGCGATACTGCTGTACGAGGCCGTGCGGCAGAGAGGATAACGGAGACACGGAGACGATATGAGAAGGCGACGGGACGAGGACATATACGGCGCGTCCGACCAGCAGGAGGACGAGCTGTCACTGGAGGCCATCCTTGCCGAGTACGGCAGGGGTGGGCGTCAGCCTGCCCCGGCGCAGGAGGCGAGCGCGCCGGAGGAGAAGGCCGCCCCGGCGGAAACGCCTGTCCCGCAGGCGGAGCCGGAGAAGGAGATCGTCCCGGAGAAGGACACTGCATCGGAGGGCGGGGAGCCGGTGTATGAATCCACGGCACCCGACCGGGTGGCGTTGAAGGACATCATGTCCCAGACGGTGGACGCGGTGCTGGAGGATGAGGACGACGGCGTGATCGCCCAGCCGGTGCCCTTAGGGGAGCGTGTGGCGGGGCTTTTGGCACGTCTGCGCCGCCCTGTAAGGGGGCGGAAGCGTCCGGCGAGCCTTCAGGACACGGAACGGCTTTTCGACGAGCCGGAGGAGGAAGCACCGGAGATAGAGGAGCCGCCGGAGCCGGAGCCGCTGCCGGAGGACGCGCTGCGGGACGAAAAGCGGCGGTGCAACCGCCTGCGCGGCGGGCTGCTCCTGGGGCTGCTTCCTGCGCTGGCACTGGTGGCAGCCGCCGTATTGCAGGAGATGGAGGTGCTGCCCTCCGCATGGCTGGACGCCGCCATGCTGCGGTGCGCCGTGCTGGGGGGCGGGCTGGTGCTGACATCGCTGCTCTGTATGCCCGTCTGGAAAGCGGCGGCGGAGCTGCTGCGGGAAGGGAAGTCCAGCTGTGAGCTGTGCACCGCCGTGGCGGTGCTGACGCAGCTGATCTGCTGCGTGTGCGGCATGGTGACGGGCAGTACCCGCGCCACGCCCTACGCCGCCTCCGGCGCGCTGCTGATACTGTCGTGCCAGTGGGGGCTGTATCTGGAGGCGGAGACGCGGCGCAGCGCGTGCCACCTGCTGGTGCTCAACGGCACCGTGCCCTACGTGGCGTCCGTCACGGAGGCGGGCGTGTGCAAGCAGCGGGGGACGATCGACGGCTTTTACCGCATGACGCGGCGCAGCGACCCTGCCCGCCAGTGGCAGAATTACGCGCTGCCGCTGGTCACCGCCACCGCGGCGGTGCTCAGCGGAGTGGTGTGCTTCTCCGGCGGGAGCATGAGCGATTTCCCGTGGGTGCTGACAGCGTTGACCACCGCCGGGGCGGGGCTAAGCGTGCCGCTGAGCGGTGTGCTGCCCCTGTACTATCTGATGAAGCGGCTGAACCGCAGCGGCTGCGCCGTTGCCGGGTACGCCGGAGCGCGGAGCATCAGCCGCGCCAAGCGGCTCGTGCTGACCGACGACGATCTGTTCCCGTCAGGGACGGTGACGCTGAACGGCTACAAGGTGTTCGGCGAGGAGCGCGCCCGCGCCGTGTCCTATGCCGCCTCCGTGGCGAAGGCGGCGGACAGCAGCCTCACGCCGCTGCTGGAGCGGCAGCTTGCCGCCGAGGGCGGCTTCCACCTGCCTGTGGAGTGGCTGAACTACTGCGAGGAGGGCGGCGTGGAGGCGAACATCCGCGGCGAAACGGTGCTCATGGGCAGCGCGTATTTTATGAAGAAGCGCAAGGTCGCCCTGCCCCGCGACATGAAGCTGCCCACCGGCGTGTTTCTGGCGGTGGACGGTGCGCTGACGGCGGTGTTTGCCGTAAAGTACCAACCCTCCCGCAACGCGGAGTGGGCGTTGCGGACGCTGAAGCGTTCCCGCATTACGCCGGTGCTCGCCGTCCGCAGCGGCAACGTGACGCCGGGGCTTGTCAAGAGGAAGTTCGGCGTGGACGCCAAGCCGGTGTACCCGGATGTGTCCACCCGCCTCGCTCTGGCGCAGCTGGCGGAGCAGCAGGGCGACAAGCCCTACGCCCTTATCTGCCGGGAGGGGCTGATGCCCCTTGTGGAGACGGTGGCGGGGAGCCGCCGCGCCGTGAAGGCGGTGCGTACCGCCACTATATTAAGCTATATCGGTGCCGCCGCCGGCGTCGCGCTGGCGTACTACCTCACCTCCGTGGGGAATTTCGCGCTGATGACCCCCATCGCCATGGTGGTGTTCCAGGTGCTGTGGCTGCTGCCGACGCTGCTGCTGGCGGGGCTTGTCAAGCACTACTGACACCGGCGCGCCGTTCACTCGAAAGGCTTCCTTATGGAAAGGAAAACGGTACGGCGCGGCCGCGGCGGAGGGCGTATCCGCCCCGGCAGCGGCGAGCCTGCCGGGCGGGTTGGCGAGTTGAACAGAGAATCAACACTCAAATTGTACAATGTGACGAAAAGTGCGGGGATACCCTGCACTTTTCTTACAAATATCCAAAATAGAGGTTGTCAGGTTAGCGGAAATACTATATAATTGGCACGTTGAGCTACTGTCCGCAGCTGTGGGCGGCGGACTTCAAGAAAATGAAGGGAGTACATCATCACTATGACTGCTAACGACATTCGCAATATCGCCCTGTTGGGTCACGGAGGCTCCGGTAAAACCTCTCTGGCTGAGCAGATGCTGTTTATGACCAAGGGGACGGACCGTCTGGGCAAGCCCGCCGACGGCAACACCACCTGTGACTACGATGCCGAGGAGATCAAGCGTCAGATCTCCATCTCCCTGGCGTTCGCGCCCGTGATGTACAAGGGCAAGAAGATCAACGTCATGGACGCCCCCGGTAACTTTGATTTCTCCGGCGAGGCTGTCTGCGCCATCCGCGCCGCCGAGTGCGCCGTTATCGTGGGCAACGCCAAGGACGGTCTGTCCGTGGGTATGGAGCGTACATGGAAGATGCTGGGCAAGAAGCCCCGCATGATGTTCATTAACCGCGTGGAGGAGGCCAACGCCGACTACGCCTCCTGCATCGAGGCGATCAAGGCGAAGTACGGCACCGCCATCGCCCCCATCGTGGCCACCAAGGCGGACGGCAACAAGGCTGTCACCGTCATCGTGGATCTGCTGCACAATAAGGCATACGACGCCAAGGGCGAGTGCGCCATCCCCGCCGACATGGCGGACGAGGTGGAGGCTCTCCGCGCCGAGCTGATGGAGGCCGCCGCCGGTGCCGATGAGGAGCTGATGGAGAAGTTCTTCGAGACCATGGAGCTGTCCGCCGAGGACATGGCGAAGGGTCTGAAGATCGGCGTTCGTGACGGCAGCGTCTGCCCCGTGCTGTGCGGTTCTGCGCTGACCGGTATGGGCGTGGATATGCTGATGCAGACCATCGTGGATCTGGTGCCTGTTGCCACCGATATGCCCGCCGTGGCGGCAGAGGACGACGACGGCAACCCCATCGAGGTCGCCTACGATCCCAACGGCTCCACCGTCGCCTTCGTGTTCAAGACCATCTCCGACCAGTACGGCAAGTTCTCCATGATCAAGGTCGTCCGGGGCAAGGTCACCAGCGATATGTCCCTGTACAACATGACCACCGGCAACACCGAGAAGCTGGGTCGCCTGTACGTTATGAAGGGCAAAAAGACCGAGGAGACCAAGGAGATCTGCTGCGGCGACATCGGTGCCATCGGCAAGATGGACAAGGTCAAGACCGGCGATACCCTGTGCGAGCCCAAGACCTACGTGAAGTTCGCGCCTCTGGCGTTCGCGCCCGCCTGCTACGAGCGCGCCATCTCCCCCAAGACCAAGCAGGAGATCGAGAAGCTGGGCACCGGCTTGAACAAGCTGAACGAGGAGGATCCCACCTTCTACGTCACCAACAACGCCGAGACCCACCAGACCGTTATCTCCGGTGCCGGCGACATCCAGATCGACGTGCTGTGCAGCAAGCTGAAATCCCGCTTCGGTGTGGATTCCGAGCTGGATACCCCCCGTGTTGCCTACCGTGAGAAGATCCGCAGCACCGTCCGCAAGCAGGGTCGCTATAAGAAGCAGACCGGCGGCAGCGGCCAGTTCGGTGATGTTCACATCATCTTCGAGCCCCAGAGCGAGCAGGAGGATATGATCTTCGAGGAGAACGTGTTCGGCGGCTCCGTGCCCAAGAACTACTTCCCCGCCGTGGAAAAGGGTCTGCGCGAGAGCTGCCTGCACGGCGTGCTGGCGGGCTATCCTGTGGTGTTCCTGAAGGCGACGCTGGTGGACGGCTCCTACCACCCCGTTGACTCCTCCGAAATCGCCTTCAAGCTGGCGGCGAACCTGGCGTTCAAGGCGGCTCTGCCCGAGGCGAAGCCCGTGCTGATGGAGCCCATCGGCGAGCTGAAGGTCACCATTCCCGACAGCTATCTGGGCGACGTGATGGGCGATCTGAACAAGCGTCGCGGACGCGTGATGGGCATGAACCCCACCGGCGACGGCGAGCAGGTGCTGGAGGCTGAGGTGCCCATGGCGGAGATGATGAGCTACGCCATCGACCTGCGCTCCATGACCCAGTCCCGCGGCACGTTCACCTTCAACTTCGTCCGCTACGAGGATTGCCCCGCGGCGGCACAGGAGAAGGCGATCGCCGAGGCGAAGGCTCTGGCGGAGGCCGAGTAAAGCACATACAGAACCTCCGGTACGCAGGGCGTGCCGGAGGTTCTTTGCATATTTCCCGGAGGAGCGGGGAAGGATAGACGGTGACGGAAAAGTTTTCCAAAAAAATTGAAAATACCCCTTTACAAATCGGGAGAGCCGTGGTAATATATAAATGCAAACGATAATTGTTAGCATTAAGAAAGGAGCGCGGCACATGGAGCGAAAACGGTACAGCCCCAAGCGGGACGCCATAATGCGGTGCCTGCGCTCTACCACCTGCCATCCCTCTGCGGAGTGGGTGTACAGCCGGCTGAAGCCGGAGATACCGGATCTCTCACTGGCGACGGTGTACCGCAATCTGGCGCGGTTCCGCGCCGAGGGTGAGGTACAGGTCATCGGCTGCGTAGACGGCGAGGATCGCTACGACGGCAACACCGCCCCCCACGGGCACTTTATCTGCCGCGGCTGCGGCGCGGTCATCGACCTGCCGCTCATTCCGGTGGAGCTGCCGGATCTCACCGAGGTGGGGGAGGCGGACAGCTGCGGCGTCGTGTTCTACGGACGCTGCACCGGCTGCCAGGCGGTGCGTAAAACCAGTTGACAAACCGCTGCGGCGGTGTCAAATAAATTTGTGAATCCAACCATACATTATAAAACGGAGGTAATTGTTATGAAGAAGTGGGTCTGTCCTGTTTGCGGTTACGTTCACGAGGGTGATGTTCCCCCCGCCGAGTGCCCTGTCTGCCACGTCAGCGGTGAAAAATTCATCCTGCAGGCGGCGGAGAAGTCCTGGGCTGCCGAGCACGTTGTGGGCGTAGGCAAGGTCTTTGGCGACGATGTTCCCGAGGATGTCCGCAAGGAGATCATCGACGGTCTGCGCGCCAACTTCGAGGGCGAGTGCTCCGAGGTCGGTATGTATCTGGCGATGGCGCGTGTGGCGCACCGTCAGGGCTATCCCGAGATCGGTCTGTACTGGGAGAAGGCAGGCTTGGAGGAGGCGGAGCACGCCGCCAAGTTCGCCGAGCTGCTGGGTGAGGTCATTACCGACAGCACCGAGAAGAATCTCGCCATGCGTGTGGACGCCGAGAACGGCGCGACCGCCGGCAAGTTTGAGCTGGCGAAGCTGGCGAAGAAGTACAACCTCGACGCCATCCACGACACCGTTCACGAGATGGCCCGCGACGAGGCCCGCCACGGCAAGGCGTTTGAGGGCCTGCTGAAGCGTTACTTCAACAAGTAAGGTGATACAAAAAGAAACCGCCGTAAGGCGGTTTCTTTTTGTCATCGGTCTGTGTTTCCGGCGGATAGTATCAGCTCCTCTGCTTTAGCCTGCGCGTCGGTGATGGTTTTCAGCGCGGCGATGTTTTCACAGCGCAGAAGATGCTCCGCCGCATCCGTTATAGCGTTGAACAACAGGAGATACGGCTTCTTGTAATCGGTCATTTTTGCCCCTTCTTTCCTTGTGAATATAAAACAACTACAAACTAACTACATAATTATAATATACTAAAAGTGGTGCTGTCAAGTTACACTAATAAAAAATGAGGTGTTACTATGGCAGAGCAAATCAAAATCAAAAAGAAGGCGTTGCGCCGGGGTGACGACGGTTACAAGGTCGTCTCTGTACGTATGCGGGAGGAATTGCTCCATCGGCTGGATGAGCTGTCGGTCAAGACGAACCGTTCACGGAACGAGCTTATCAATATTTTGCTGACCTCCGCGGTGGATATTGTAAAGGTGGAGGAGTGACCGCTGCCCCTCCGGCAAAAGCGGGCGGCAGCAAGGTGGGCTTGCTGTGCGCTCTTTTCTCCATGCGCGCAGGGAGGGATACAGCGCATCGGCGGGCATCCGTCCGCCGAAAAAAGGACAGCAAAAAGCCGCCTGCGGGCGGCTTTTCACTTTTTCTTGCCTTTTTTCCTCCCGGTGTGGTACAATAACCGTACATAACCGAAAAATTCCGAAAGGGAGTGTTTGCTATGGACAAGGAATTGCAGGACATTCTCGCCCGGGTGGATCACACACTGCTGGCGCAGGGTGCCACTTGGGGAGAGATCAAGACGATCTGCGACGACGGCGTGAAGTACGGCTGCGCCAGCGTCTGTATCCCCGCCAGCTACGTGCGGCAGGCGGCGGAGTACGTGGACGGCAGGATCGCCATTTGCACCGTCATCGGCTTCCCCAACGGCTACGACACCACCGCCGCCAAGTGCTTCGAGGCGTCTGACGCCGTGAAGAACGGCGCGTCCGAGATCGACATGGTCATCAATGTGGGCTGGGTGAAGGATCGCCTGTACGACAAGGTGCTGGAGGAGATCAAGGCGGTCAAGGCCGCCTGCGGCGGCAAGCTGCTGAAGGTCATCATCGAAACGTGCCTGCTGACCGAGGAGGAGAAGATCGAGCTGTGCCGCGTGGTGTCCCAGTCTGGCGCGGAGTATATCAAGACCTCCACCGGCTTCGGCGGCGGCGGTGCCACCCGCGAGGACGTGGCACTGTTCAAAAAGCACGTGGCTCCCCACGTGAAGATCAAGGCCGCCGGCGGCATCGCCGACCTGAACGACGCCAAGGACTTCATCGCGCTGGGTGCCGACCGTCTGGGCACCAGCCGTATCGTCAAGGCCGTGAAAGCAATGGAAAAGTGAGAAGATTACGTGAGAAGATAAGGAGATAACGACTATGCCTACTCCCCATAACAATGCCCAGAAGGGTGACTTCGCCAAGACCGTTCTCATGCCCGGTGATCCCCTGCGGGCAAAATTCATCGCTGAGACGTTCCTCACCGCGCCGAAGCTGGTGAACAACGTCCGCGGCGTGCAGGGCTATACCGGCACCTACAAGGGCGTGCCCGTCTCCGTCATGGCAAGCGGCATGGGTATCCCCTCCATCGGCATTTACTCCTATGAGCTATACACCCAGTACGACGTGGAGAACATCATCCGCGTCGGCTCCGCCGGTGCCATGCGCGCCGAGCTGGAGCTGGGCAGCGTGGTGGCGGGACAGGGTGCCTGCACCAACTCCGATTTCGCCAGCCAGTACGAGCTGGGCGGTCACTTCGCCCCTATCTGCGACTTTGAGCTGCTGATGGCGGCTGTGGAGAGTGCCAAGGAGCTGAACGTGAAGATGCCCGTGGGCAACCTCTACTCCTCCGACACGTTCTACGACGCCGCCGGACGCAACAACCGCTTCGGCAAGATGGGCGCGCTGGCGGTGGAGATGGAAGCCGCCGGGTTGTACTGCACCGCCGCCTATCTGGGCAAGCGTGCGCTGGCGATCTGCTCCATCTCCGATAACCTCGTCACCGGCGAGGAGCTGTCCGCCGACGAGCGGCAGACCACCTTTACCAATATGATGAAGATCGCCTTGGAGACTGCCGTGAAAATGGCGCAGAAATGACCCGTCCACCGGCGCGGAGCGCAGCCCCGCGCCGGTGTTGCTTTCCCCGCAAAGCAGCGGGTTTTGTACGATTTTTGCAAATAATCTGTAAACATTTGGTTACATTTGTTTACAATTTACCGGCAAAACGCTGTTTTCGCTTGCCAAATGTAAAAAAGCCTGCTATAATGCACAAGGCACGAGGAGAGAAACGACCCCGTGCCGTACCATTGGTTTTCCCGCCGTAAGGCGCGAAAATAAAATAAATTAGGAAGGTAGTATAACCATGAAGAAGTTTCTTGCTATGATCCTGGCTCTGGTTATGGCTCTGTCCCTCGTCGCCTGCGGCGAGAAGAAGGACGATGACAAGACCAACGATAACCAGGGTGACACCGTCGAGACCACTTACAAGGTCGCCATGATCACCGACTACGGTGACATCACCGACCAGTCCTTCAACCAGACCACCTACGAGGCCTGCAAGGCGTTCGCCACGGACAATGGCGTGGAGTTCAACTACTTCAAGCCCTCCGGCGACAACACCGCTGACCGTGTGGCTATGATCGAGAGTGCCGTTGACCAGGGCTACAACGTCATCGTGATGCCCGGCTACGCCTTCGGCGGTGCCATCGTCGAGGCTGCTCCCCAGCATAAGGACGTTAAGTTCATCGCGCTGGACGTTTCCAAGGGCGATCTGCTGGAGGCCGGTGTGGCCGCTGCCGGTGAGAAGTATGACTATGACCCCGACAACTGGGATCTGGCTAAGTATGTTGACATGAGCAACGTGTACTGCGCCATCTATCAGGAAGAGCTGTGCGGCTACATGGCCGGCTACGCTGCTGTGAAGCTGGGCTACAAGAACCTGGGCTTCCTGGGCGGCATGGCTGTCCCCGCCGTGGTTCGCTATGGCTACGGCTTCGTGCAGGGCGTTGACGCGGCTGCTGCCGACATGAAGCTGACCGATGTTAAGGTCAACTACATCTATGGCGGTCAGTTCAACGGCGATGCCGACATCACCGCTGTGATGGATACCTGGTATGCCGGCGGCACCGAGGTCGTGTTCGCCTGCGGCGGCGGTATCTACACCTCCGCTGTGGACGCTGCCAAGAAGGTCGAGGGTGCCAAGGTCATCGGCGTTGACGTTGACCAGGCTGGCGTTATCGCCAACTACGCTGCCGGCGAGGGTGCCGACGAGGCTACCGTCGAGGGCTACAAGGCTCTGACCGTTACCTCCGCCATGAAGGGTCTGTATCCCGCCACCTATGACACGCTGACCGACGTTATCGTCAATGGCAACTGGGCAAACTACGTGGGCAAGATCGACAACCTGGGCCTGGTGTCCGCGGACGATCCCACTCTGAACTATGTCCAGATCCCCATGGAGTCCACCCAGTGGGCTGATGGCAAGTTCACCCAGGATGATTACAAGACTCTGGTGAAGGCTATGTTCGACGGCACTCTGACCGTCAGCAACGACACCAAGAAGGCTGCTTCCGACTTCGCCACTGTCATCGCTCTGGATGATCAGGGGCAGATCAAGTAAATCCGTACTTAATCAAAAAAGAAAGACCGCTTCGGCGGTCTTTCTTTTTTGCCCGCTCCCCATTACCGGGAACGGCGAAAGGACGGGGAAATAGGCAAAACATACGAAATTGCCTTTGCTTTATGAAAAGATGTATAGTATAATAAATTATCTATTGTGGTTTCCGTCCCCGCAGAGGCGAAAAGCGGCGGGCCATAAAACGGAAGGGAGGGCGAAAACTTGGACACACCGTATGCAATCGAAATGCTGCACATCACAAAACGGTTTCCCGGTATCATCGCCAATGACGACATCACGCTTCAGCTGAAGAAGGGTGAGATCCACGCCCTGCTGGGCGAAAACGGCGCGGGCAAATCCACGCTGATGAGCGTGCTGTTCGGACTGTACCAGCCGGAGGAGGGCACCATCAAGAAGGACGGCGTGGAGGTATCCATCAAGGATCCCAACGATGCCAACGCGCTGGGCATCGGCATGGTGCACCAGCACTTCAAGCTGGTGGAATGCTTCA
>OHJK01000273.1_pt1 | contig 37318 bp, 26 predicted proteins | sample 1568541 | NCBI WGS metagenome assembly OHJK01 (sample SAMEA3879535, study PRJEB24766) | human gut metagenome | biome: human-associated habitat; feature: feces | place: USA | collected 1985/1987
GCGATGTGCTGTTTACCTGTAAGGATAGAAAATTCAGCACGGCTCTTTCGATAAGAATAAAAGGGAAAGATCAAGAATGATAATATTAATATGTGACGATGATAAAAACTGCCTCTCAAATGAAGAAAAATACATAAGGGATAATACCGAAGCAGTACCCGAATGCTTTCTCGGCGGTAAGGAGCTTTTAAAAAGGCTCAGCGCAGGCACTGAGGATATAGCGGCTGTTTTTATGGATATTGAACTTGACAATTCGGAAAACGGAATTGTGGTTGCCGAGCAGATAAGCAATCTGTATCCGGATATAAGAATAATATTCCTGACGGCATATTCGCTCAAATACTGCGAGGAGATTTTTCTTACAGGGAAGAATCTCGTTCCGTTTGCATTGGTTGACAAACAGAATCTTGATGTGAATCTGAAAAGAGCAATGGATAAGCTGAGAACGGCGCTTGATTCCGATAAGGAGAAAAGCAGGATCGCCGTAACGGTTAATTCGGAAACGTTTTTCGTAGAGCCTATGCAGACTTTATATCTTGAGAGCAATGCGCACACCCTTATTATAGTTACATCGGGCGAAAACAAGTCTGTCAGAAGCAAGCTGTCCGATGTGCTTGAATCTTTTCCGCCGTATTTCATACAGTGCCATAAAAGCTATGCGGTAAATATCCATCATATCGTTTCGTATACAACAAAACAGATTGAGCTTGACAGCGGTGTAATAATTCCTGTAAGCCGTAAATTTTCGCTGTCTGTCCGTGAAAAGATGCTCAGGCATGAATGCGGGATATGATAACCGAGATATTCACAACTGCCGACAAGCGACTTTATAAGGCTAAGGCGGCAGGAAGAAATAAGATAATGATAGAATAATAACAGAGCAGTATTATATAAAAATTGCCCTTGTCTGTGAATACAATCCACAGACAAGGGCGTTTTATTTACTGCCGGCTTGGAATGCTGTTCGGAAAACCCATCTTTTATAAGCTGTGCACCGCAATGCGGACAATTGTTATAATAATCGGGTACGAACGAATCGCAGTATCTGCATTTCATTGATACAGTCTTCCTTATTTTATATAGTCGGTATCGGCGGCGGAACGGGTCGGCTTACAAGAGAAACAAGTTCTGCAACCGAGTCTGCTCTTGCCCATGAAGCCATACCGTTTTTCCATACGAGCGTTTCGGCGGTAAGCTGACCGTTTGCGGCAAGCTGAGCCATAGTGTTCATATCATAAGGTCCTGTTGTCTGACCGTTTACGGCTATATGATAAGCTGCTGTCGGGATGGGCGGAGGTGTGGCTGCCGCAGACTGAGGCATTGTATTTTGCATTGCCTGATTTGCCGCATTTGCGTTGTTAATTCCGTTAATTCCGCTCATAGCGTTGTTCATAGCACCTGCCATATTCTGACCTACTACACCGCCAACAGCCATAGCGGCCATCATTGCGGCAGGATTGAAGCCTGCGCCGCCCTGCCCGCCGAGGTCTACACTGCCGGCACCGTTTGCACCCATCTGACCGAGAGCCTCTGCGCCTGCTATGCCGACATTTGCCTGTAACTCGGACTGGAACGCTCCGAGGTTTGCACTCTGCGTCTGCTTGTGCATTGCATACTGTCCTTCCTCACGCTGAACACGGAGCGACTGCTCATAGTTCTCGGCTTCTATACGCTGTTTGTCGTGGATATTTTTGATATTTGCGGCTGTCTGAGCCTGAATTGTATCGCTTGTTACCTTGCGTGTTACCGCCATAAGCTGTTCATAGCCGTCGCTCGTCTTATCAATTTCTATAGAGTTGATATCTACGCCGGATACAGTAACTCCGAAATTTTCACGAAGCCTTTCTCCTATGTCGTATTCTATCTTGTCGTTGATAAGAGCAATCTTGCTTTCAATCTGGATAACAGGAATGTTATTTTCAGCAGGAGCAGCAGTTACCGCATCTTTTATATAACGGCAGATAGCGTCTTTTATCTGCTTGTTGAAGTCATCTGTTGAGAACTGTGTAAGGCGATGCAGCTTTACAAATTCACGATAATTTGTTATTCTGAAGCTGACAGTACCTCTTACTGCTACAGGTACGCCGAAGTCCATAAATCTCGGATCGTATACGTCAAAATACGGTATTCCGAACTTTGTCTGAATGATATTCGCTGTATTGATAAAGTATACTTCAGCCTGGAACGGTGTTCCACCTGCGTAAGCAAGTCCTACTATGCTTGCAAGCACAGGCAGATTGCCTGTGTCGAGCTTTCTGTCGCAAGGACCTTCAATAAAGTCCTCCATAACGCCGTCGGGACGATTATATACAAATACGGCTACCTCGCCGTCCTTTACACGAAGCGATGAGCCCCAACGTATTGCATTTTCACGGCTGTTATTGTTAAGTTCCGCACCCGCCGGACGCCACTTCCATATAAGATATGATTGCTCGTCGCAACGTATCTCGTCCATAAATCCGCCCGCTTTTGGTTTACCGAATAATCCCATAATATTTCTCCTTGACAGATTGTAAAAAATATGTTACTTCTTTTTTGCCTTGAACATTCGTGTAAGCATAATGATTGCGCATATAACGGCAACGACCAATATCATAATATATCCGACGCTGTCTTTGTCGGCACATCTCGGAATCAATAGTCCGAAGCAGACGAGCAAGCCGATAGTTGCTATGAATTTAGGCATAGCCGAATCGCATCGTGTCATCGGAGGAATAATTATCGCACCGAGAATGAGGTCAAGCATAGTAACTAACTGTAACGGGCTGAATCCCGCACTGTCAACGTTCTGACAGCAGATTATTACAAGAACAGCAATACTTATCGACCATGCAAGAGTAATGATTACCTGAGGAAGAGAACTACTTATCTTTACAAGAAAACTTCCTGCTTTTTTAGCTGTTTTAACATATTTGTCACGGGTGAGCTTTTTCTTTGCCTGCTCGTATAGCTCGTTGAATTTTGCTTTGTCTGCATCGGCAGTAAGAGCGAGCTTAGCTTTTTGCTCGACCTGTCTGAACTTTACCGCCCATGCGTCACATATATTCTGTTCTGTATTGCCTGTTATGTTTGAGGATGCGAGAATGAGAAATTCAAATATATCTTCCTTTGTATTCGGAACGGGAAAATTTCTGATAAGCGATGTGCGCTGTTCGTCTGATGCTGCGTTTGCGAGTGACATAGAGAATTCATGTAAGGATGCCGATGATTTTCCGCCTCTTATTTCATAGCCGCATGACGGACAGGTGGTTACAAAAGCGCCCAGCACCTCTCCGCATGACGGACATTTATGTATTTCGCCTTCAAAAACAGTTTCACGTTTTGAGTTGCCTGCCTGATATGATTGTGAGTTTTCCGGAGAGCCGGAGCTTTGTGCACCGCAGTTCAGACAAAATTTTGCACCGTCCGGTAACTGCGAGCCGCATTTACTGCATATTGCCATATTTTTTCTCCCTTTAGTTCACGGCTTTATCGGAACTAAAGCCGTTTTTTAATTATGGGTAAGACAAATCAGTCCGTATACCTGTCGGTATCGGGGATTGCATCACATATATCGCCGATGTTGCAGTCAAGATACTCGCAGATACGGAGCAGTACCGATAAAGCCACCTCCTCGTTTTTGCGGAGCTTGGTCATTGTACCTGTCGCTATATTGAGATCTTTTCTGAGCGTCGCCGGGGATATATCTTTTTCAATTAGTCTGATCCATAATTTCTTATAGCTGATTTTCATGAAAACATACCTTTAAAGGTATGCCTGATCACTTAGTATTATACACTGCACAATTCAAAAAGTCAACAGATTTCAGCAAATTTGTAGATAAAATTCGCAACTTCTTGCGAATTTTCCGGTTCCGACGGAAAATTCGTTATTGTTGACCGAGAAAAATATTAAGTTACAGCTATAAGAAAAAATGATCGGGCAGACCTTGTTCATATCAAGTAAAGAGTACGTATTCCGGTGCAAAGGATTTTCGTACTCTAAAGTCGGCTCAAATACATATAATTATTTAATTCTAGTATACCATAAAAAAGTGATAAATTCAATAGCCCCTATGCCATGATTGTGACATATGGGCTGAGATTGTATCGGTAACGGAGATTTGCATTAAGCCGTGGCAATTCATAGCTTACATCATATTCGAACCATTTTGCAAGAACAGATGTATGCTTATGCCGTTTGAAATAACCGCCCTGCTTTCGCAGGGCGGTTTTCACTAAAACTGTGCTGTTGTTACGTTTGATTCGCTGTTTGCAGAATCGGCAGTGTCGTATTCGTCCGACAGATTATCCTCTATCCACTTAGCCATCATCAGCGGTGAAAGTATGATGTCCATCGTCTTCTGCTCACCGTCGCTGACGCTTTCCATAGTAACGATCTCTCCCTTTTCACGTCCCTCACTGCCTATTATATCGTAGGTCAGCTGACAACGGTACTTGATGGAGCAGAGCAGAAATTCGGGAGGAATGACCTCACAGCTTGCAATCTCGTCAAGCCATACGAAAGGACTCATTCCGCCTATGCTTATATCCTCGATAATCCAGCCGCTTGCCGCATAGGAATCGTTAGCGCACATATAAAGAGAGAATTTGAACTTTTCTTCTCTGTCGTCCTTGAACAGACCGACTTCAAAGCTCTTTATAACGTAGTTGTTTATAATGCTTGATTCAAATCCGCAGCAGGAGCAGGTTCCGCCGTAGCCGAACATTGTGCCGTTAATATCCTTTGCAAAATAGTTGCGGTAAACACGCAGGTTTGAAAGGCTGCGGAGCGACTTGTATCTTGTACGCAGGTACTGAAGCTCCTCGGCGGTAATTGACGGCAGAGGCTTATAGTAGTACGGAATCTGGTCAAGAAGTACCTGGTTCGGTTCTTCGGTGCTTGAGTAGAACTGGCTGAGAACATTGTTGTTCTCACCTACCAGCAGATATTCGACATATTTTGCAAATTCGGGTTTGGTGCAGTCGTCACGGAGTATAACATACTTTGTGATGCTCTGACGCTCCTCATCGCTTATCGGGTCGTTTATATCTATGATACGGATAATCTTGTCTTTTTCGCCGAGAAGTGCGATACGGGGAATTTTAAGGTCGCAGATATAAAGGTTAGGCATAGTTGCCGATACCTTTTCATCTGTCAGATTGCTCTCACGCAGAAGGCTCATAAGCGAAGCCTTTTCGAACGAATAGCCGGACTTCATGAACGGGAAGTCGAATACACGTCCGTTGAACATTCCGCAGTTGATAAGCGCATAAACGTCGCCGATTATCTCAAGAAGGTCGGCGTTTGTGATACTGCTCGGTATCATGAACTGTTTGCCGTATGCGGCAAATCTGAACTTCTTGTTAATATCAAGCTGGAGCGTGATGTCACTGCCCTGCGATTTCATCTCACGCAGGAAGGTCATAGTATCCTTGCCCTGTGTGAAGCTGTTTATCAGCATATTTATGACTTCGTTGTATATCTGGTGATTCTCGAAGCTGTTCTTGTGCGCCACAATGCAGTCATAAGCCCGCTTGAGATTATGCACTGTCATTCTCGCAACATCGAAGTTATGGGTGATGTCACGGTAGTGGACGTTGAACTGGAAGTATCTCATTCCTATCTTATAATCCTGACCGTACATCGTATCGAACAGACCGAGCGCTCCGATAAGTGCGTCCTCATCGGCAACAGCGTCATTTATAACATACTTGCCGAGCTTAAGGCTGACTATACTTCTGAAGCCGAAGCTAAGGTCGAAGTCTTTGATAGCGGGATTCCTCTCGCTGTCAAGAACGTATGTATTACCGTCAAAATTGAAGTTGTAGCAGAACTCTCTGCCTTCCTCGTCACTGTCCTCGTCAACCCACTTATAGCTTGCCATTATGATGTTTTCGGGCATATCCGATACATCCTTACGCATCTTGACAAGCTCATCTTCGATATACTCGGTAAATGCCGAGCCGTTCTCATGCTCCTGCTTTGAAACGTGGTCGGTGAGCGAGAAGAAACCAATCTCTTTTACTTCGGAATACGGCATAGCCTCGCTTTTTCCGGGTAAAAGCAGTGAGATGCTGTTGTGGAAAACACTGCGCAGATCGCCTACCATAACGCTGGTAGAAAGATAATTGCTGAAGAATTCAAACACATAGTGCTTCGGACGCATATAATATTTGTCCGAATTCGTTCTCGGCAGCAGCTCGATAACGAAATAGCGTGAATACTTTTCAATCATATATTTGAGATCACGGTTTATAGCTTCCGAAACCTCCTCCTCACATTCGTGGCGGATGCCTGTTCTGTGAGTGGTAATATATGAGTTCGGCACACTGATGAAGAATGCCGACAGCTTTTCCTTGATGAAATCTTCTCCCGTTGACTTGATAAGACCTGTCAGCTCATAAGTGGAGAAGTAGTTGTATTTATCAAGCAGGACTTTTACCAGCGTGTCACGCTTTGCGGAAGAAACCGCAAACGGAATAAGATATACAAAGCCCTCGTTTTCGTGCCAGATAAATTCGATAACGCTTTTGCCGTTCTGTAAGAAACGCACTGTCGGGTCATCGTCCGGTGTTTTCTGATAACGGATAACCTTATATACAGCAAGAGGCTTGCCCATATCCATAACGGCAACATTGAATGTGCGGTTGGGGTTTTCCGCTTCACCGAATCTGCCAAGCTGCTTCTTTCTGATAAATGCAAAGCAGAATTCGACAAGGTTTATATATTCGCCCTTGTGGATAGTGAGATTTACGAGGTTTTCCTTGATCTTAGCCTGTTCTTCTTCGGAAACCTTGAAGACAATCTCTGTACCCTTGAAAACGGGCGCGGTAAGGTTAAGCTCTCTTATCTTGAGAATGCCCGCATCGTTTACTATTCTGAAATTGAAGTTGTTTGAACGCAGCTTCAGCCACTCAACGTTCATAAATACGCTCTTTGAGCCTACGCCGAAACGTCCTTCACGGGATTTGTCGCCGTCGCTTCTGCCGATACTGAGATAATAAAGTATCTGCTCAAGCGTAAAGCCGTCCTCGTTGTATGTGAGCCTTACTTCGCCGTCCTGCTCAAAGTTGAAAAGAACCTTGATGTCGGGGTCGGAGTAGTAACAGCCGAATGTGTTCTGTAACAGCTCTCTTATTATTGATTCCTTCGGATAGTCGCTTACGGACAGTGAGGCGTTATACGGTGTGCGTCCGCCGAATACCGAGTTGAAGTAGTCTTTGAACGGGGTGCTGTCGGCTTCACCTGTGTAAAGCAGGTTCTGCATCTTCATCAGCGACTGTTCCATCACTTCACGGTTCTCGTTTGCGTGCGCCTGATAAAAATCGCCTAAAAGCCCCGCAATTTCTTCGTTACGAAAAGCCTCCACCTTACATCACTCCCTCGTTATATTTTTTCATGAATTGTCTGAATGTTTCCTGTATCATAAAGTTATCGGTAAGATAACGCCAGGAGTTGAGAAGCACAGGCATCTTTACCGTGTCAGGCAGCATATTTACGCATAAACGCAGTTCCGCATTCTTGTTATCTGTGATAAAGTTCTCAAAAGCCTTTTGAGCGGCTTTTATGCCTGCCGAAATATCAAGCGTGGAGCATTGATCCTTATATGAATGGAACTGCTCGCTGTACAGACATTCCTCAAGCGCCGTTCCGCCGAGCGCAACGATATGCTGCTGATCGTCCAGGTAGAGCAGCGATCCTCTGAAGCGTTCCAGTGCTTCCTTTATCATAGGCTTCAGCACCTTTTCTTCTGTGGAGGTGTTTTCCTTTATTCTGTTTTCAAGACCGAATGCACGGCAGATCTTATCCAGCTTCAGCTTTGTGTATTCGTGCGTCTTTGCCGCAGAGGAAATATCTATAGATGGCGAAATGTTGTAATCGCTTTTGAATTGCGTTATTACATCATGGCAGTTTGAAACCTCGCCTGTGTAGGAGCAGACGTACTGCAAATCCCGTATAGCGTCGGTTATAAGCTGTGCGGCATTAGGAAGGTCGAAAAGCACGTTTCGTCCGGGAAGCCCCGCTACAATGCTCTTGTATATCTTTCCGAACAGGACCTTTGACAGCATTCTTGCGTCAAACAGATTGTTCTTGTCACACATAACTATGAATTCTCTTGATTGTTCGTTTCTGCCTCCGTGACGTGCGGCACGCTGTTCAAAGATAACAGGGCTGTCGGGAAGTTCATAGTTGAATATATGGGTAAATCTCTTTACCTGAGGGTTTATCGAGCCGATTTTGTCAACTGTAAGCACTACTCTTGCATTGTCACGCACATCGTTTGTGAAATTATCGTAGCGTGTGTTGAATATGTCGCCTCTGTCTATTTTCAAAAGACCGTTTATATTAGGATAAAGAGCGGATATAACTTTCTTCAGATACTGGATGGTCGAGCCGGTAACACAGTAAACGACTGCTCTGTTTTCCGAACTTTTCAGCACCTCGTCCAGCTTTGTAAGGAAGCAGTCGAGCTTCTTGTCGACCTGACGAAGCTCCTGCACATCAGCTATATTATAGGAGGGCTTGGTGTAGGTTTTCTTTGCTTCCAGTCCGTATTCCTCAAAGACGTTACCGCCCTGCGCATAAAGAGGAAGGCCTGTCTTTATGTCGATAAGACGTCGTGAGTTCGAGATGAAATCCTGTGGGAATTCATATTCGAGCATCACAACATTTCTTGCTACCTCGCCGTTATAGACCGATTTGTCGAAATAACGCATTACCGGAGTGTAGGGGTTGAAGCATATTGATTTTTCGTCAAAGCTGATGTCATCGACCGCATTGGCTTTATTTTCGTCGGCAAGCAGTGCCTTGACAAGCGACTTTATCTCATCGTAGCTCTGGTGATAACCGCACGGTACGGGGCTGAGAATAACGAGCTTGTTCGTTTTTGCTTTCAGATGCTCCGTATAAAGTCCGCACTTTATACCCGATGTGCTGAGACCTGCGTCTATTATCACAAGGTCCCATGTAAGACCTGCGTCCACAAATTTCTGCATCAGAGCATTGTCCGCCTCAAGTGCTTCTTCTGCGATTATATATGTATTTGATGCTTTTTCGTTAAAATATGTGATAGCCTTAGACGAGCCTGAAATCATCTTGAAGTCAACGCCGTTACCTGTTACGACACAACGGTACCAGCTATGCATAAGGTGTCTGGGACATATCAGCAGAATGTTCGGTGTCTGAACCTCAAGCATCGTATCAAGTATACCTATCTGAGCCTTTGTCGCTTTATCCGAGCCGTATTCGTCAAGGACAAGACAAAAGCCGTATTTATTTAATTTTTCGTGAAAAGAACAGCTTATCGCACTTATGTCCTTGCCATAATACGATATCCATTTAATCTCTTCGGTATTCAACAAATCACCCTCCGCTCTCCTGCATCTGCCGACGCAGATTAAATAATATAACTATTATAATACATTTGAGCATTTTTTACAACAGATATTTCGCGTTTTATAGAAAATATATAAAAAGTGAAGTGTGATTTTAGCAAAAAACAACAAATATCTTTCGGAATCTATAAATACATTATCAAGAAAAAAAGTCAGTAATTCTTGGGTTTCGGTTCGACTTTACTTGACAAAAGCCGATAAATATAGTATTATACTGATATATGTAAAAGGGGAGTGGTGCGCTTGTATTTCGGTAGTGTCAGATTTTTCAAGCATCTTATTCTGACCGTAACGGCATTACTGATAATAGTGCCTACGGTGCTTTGTATATTGCTTGCGGTTGACAACGGCAAAAAGTCGGATGAGATAGACAGGCTGAATTCTCAGCTTTCTGCACAGTCGCAGGTGTCACAGACATCGGACGATCAGAGCAGAACGTCTTCGGCGACAGAAAGCTCCGACAATGTTAAAGCGGAGCCTTCTGTGACCGAAAGCGTAAAACCGGAAACATCGGCGGCTCCCGAAACATCGGCGGCTGTCCCGGAAACCACAAAGGCGCCTGAAACAACGCCTGCTTCATCATCGGCGGTTGAAAGCACCGACAGTTCCGTGTCCTCCGGTGCGGACAGCTATACTTCACTTTTCCCGACGCTGTATGCAGATAAATATGACGGCGAATACGAAAACAGTGAAAACACCGTTTATCTTACATTTGACGACGGCCCTTCTGTGCTTACGGAAAATCTGCTTTATTATCTGAGACAGGAAAACGTCAAGGCTACTTTCTTTGTAGTTCCCGAAAGAACGGAGTATTGCTATTCATTACTGAGAGAAATAAGCAATGCGGGACACACGATAGGAATACATTCCGCATCTCACGATTACGAAAAGATATACGCATCTGTTGACGCATTTCTCGAAGATTTCAACGAAGCGTATGAGATAGTCCTTGAGGCTACAGGCAAAGCGCCCGACATTTACAGATTTCCCGGCGGCAGTGTGAATGATTATAACGAAAAGACCCGTGACGATATTATCGCCGAGATGGATCGCAGAGGTTTTACATATTTCGACTGGAACGTGGACAGCAACGACTGGCAGGGTTACGGCTGGACAACACTGTACACAAACGTTTTAAAAGATGCTGAGGAATTTTCCTCGCCCGTGATACTCTTCCATAATACAGGCGACCGTGATAATACGGTGCTTGTGATAGAGGATATAATCAAGGCGCTTAAAAACAAAGGCTATAAATTCGGCAGTCTTTCTCAGAAGATAAAGCCGGTTCAATTTTAAATTCTGATTTCAAGAAAGGGATAACAATGGGAATCAAGGATAATTTCACACAGGCTATGAAGGAGCTGACGAATCCCAGACCGTCTGACGCTCGTAAAGAGGTCAGGGACGTTGCCTCATATATGAATGATACTGCCGACGCACAGCCGACAGAACCTGTACAGCCCGTACAGCCCGTACAGAATACTCAGCCGTCCGAGAACAAACAGCCCGAACAGCAGGCGCAGCAGGCACAGCAGAGCGTAAAGCCCGAAACAGCAGGCAACGGCTTTACACAGCAGGAACAGGCACAGGATTTTTCGCAGAGGATAGCCCGTGATATGAATGAACAATACACACAGAACAACTCGTTTGATCAGAATGTACGCAGTGATGCTTTTACGCAGACACCTCAGAACAACGGATTCTCAGGCGGTCAGAACGGATTTGCGCAGAGCGGCTCAGACAACGGCGGCAACAATCCCTTTATGAGTGGTATGAGGGCTGATAATTCGCAGGAAATGACCGTTATATCCAAAAACACCATGATAGACGGCAATGTACGCTCGTTTGCTGATATGAAGATTGACGGCAATATAAAGGGCAACGTTGAAACGACCAAGAATATCACTATAAACGGCAAGGTCGTAGGCGACCTTACCTGTGACAATATCAGTATGAAAAATTCGGCTGTACAGGGTAATGTACGTCTTAAAGGACAGGCTGTAATGGCTAACGATTCGATGCTGATAGGCGACCTTTCATCACAGGTGGCACAGCTCAACGGCAAGATAAAGGGCAATATCGAGATTTCGGGCAAGATAATGCTTGACAGGGATTCTGTCATAATCGGCGATATAAAGGCAGGCTCGATTGCAATATCCGACGGTGCGGTTATCAACGGCTTTGTTACCACGACTTATCTTTCAAAGGATGAAAGTGCCAACATCTTCCCCGAAAATATAGCACTCGGAGATTAAACATAAAAATATTGAAGCCCTGCGTTGCGGGGCTTTTATTTGACTTTATATGAAAAGGAGGTTTTGCGATGACGCAGAACAACGAAGCAAAGGTACTCACACCCGAACAGATTGAAAATAACAAACAGCAGATAATAGATATTTACAGAAATTATGTTAAAAGAGAAGGCTCGGATAAACTGCTCGACTATCTTATAAACAAGAGCGATTTCTTTACAGCCCCCGCAAGCACACGTTTTCACGGTGCGTATGACGGAGGACTTGCTCAGCATTCTCTGAACGTTTACAACTGCTTCAAGGCATATCTTGAAAGAGATCGTGTCCGTGAGCTGTATAATCTCAACGCAAGCGATGAAACGATAGCGGTATGCGCTTTACTTCACGATATATGCAAGGTCAACGTCTACACAAGAGGCACAAGAAACGTGAAGAACGAAGAAACGGGTCAGTGGGAAAAGGTGCCGACATTCTTCTTCGATGACGGATTGCCTTACGGTCACGGCGAAAAGTCAGTTTATATGATAACGGGCTTTATGCGTCTTACCCGTGAGGAAGCCTTCGCTATACGCTATCATATGGGATTTTCAGGCGAAGAGAACGCAAACAACGTAGGAAAGGCATTCGGAATGTTTCCTCTTGCGTTTGCTCTCAGCACCGCCGATATGGAAGCTACATATTTCCTTGATTGATAATACGCAATAATGTAAAAGAGCAGTCGCTGTCACACGATTGCTCTTTTTGTTATGATGCTCGCTTAGAAATTAATAACCCCTAAATGCTCCAGCAGGATTTTAGTACCGATAAGTATCAGTATGACACCCCCTGCAAGCTCCGCCTTCGACTTATACTTCGTGCCGAATACATTTCCGACCTTCAGACCTATCGCTGACAGGATAAAAGTTGTTGCTCCGATGAACAGGACGGCCGCAGCTATATTTACATCGGGAAGAAGCGCAAAGGTTATGCCGACCGCAAGTGCGTCTATGCTTGTCGCTATCGCAAGCAGCAGCATTGTCTTGAAGCTGAATGATGCGTCGAGTTTTTCCTCGTCCTTTGAAAGCGCTTCTCTTATCATATTTCCTCCGATAAAGCACAGCAGCACAAATGCTATCCAGTGGTCAACGGCTGTGATATATTGCTCAAAGGTCGAGCCGAGAAGATAACCCACAGCAGGCATCAATGCCTGAAAACCGCCGAACCAAGCGCCTATTATCAGATAATGCTTAGCTTTAAGCTGTCGCTCGGACAGCCCCTTACAGACGCTCACCGCAAATGCGTCCATCGAAAGCCCCACAGCGATCAGAAATAATTCCAACAGTCCCATAATTTGTCCTCCGGTGTTTTATCTTAGGCAATACCGCATAATTATTGTCGTGCGATTGCGCAGTCAGATTTTTCGTCAGATTGTATAAATTGAGTGCAGGCAGGCTTGCGCCTGTCAAGCAAAATTTGTGCAAGATGACGGGAAATATACAAGCAAGCGTGCGGCAAAGGTGATAGCCGTTAATTGTGCGGTATTGCCCTTAATCTTATGCGGAAGCCTTGTGCGAAATGTGCAATAAAAAAGACTTGAGTACAGTTTTCCTGTACTCAAGTCTCAACATTTAAGACAAACCAGACGTGATTTAAGAGCATTATCACCGTCAGTGTGTTGACTTGTCACGGTATTCCGCCGTCTACTCCCTTAAGTTATCGGTATTATATCATAAGAGTCAGCAAAAGTCAAGCGTTTTATACTTCTCCGATAATGCCCGATATTCCCTCACAGCACAGCTTTCCGTCCTTGTTGACAAACATATCTGTTCCGCCAAAAGCACTGCATAATCTCCTTTCCTGCGGTTACAATATCTGTAACTGAAGAAAAGGAGATGTTTTTATGCAATTATCCGAATCAAAGACCCTTGAGAACCTGAAAACCGCTTTTGCAAACGAATCTGCGGCGATGGTGCGTTATGAGATATTCGCTGAAAAGGCAAAGCAGAACGGCGATGAGGAAATATCGCAGGTTTTCCGCACCACAGCAAAAAATGAAAAGGCTCACGCACAAATATGGCTCGGACTTATCTACGGAGGAATACCGGAAGCCGCCGATGCGCTTGAAAAGGCAATGCACGGCGAAAACTACGAGTGGACACAGATGTATAAGGAGTATGCCGAAACCGCAAGACAGGAAGGACTTGACAATATAGCCGATCTGTTTGAAAAGGTGGGCGATATTGAAAAGGAGCATGAAAGCAGATTCAAGCTGTTCGTGAATAAGCTGACCGACGGAAGCCTGTTTACTTCCTGCGGCGAAACGGTGTGGCTGTGCAGGAACTGCGGTCATATACATTGCGGAAGTACCCCTCCCGAATACTGTCCTGTCTGCAGAAAACCGAAGGGATATTTTCAGCGAAAGGACGACAGCATTCTGTCTTAGCCTGCAAAAAAGCAAAGGAGCGGCAGTATACGCTATGTAGCTGTCGCTCTTTGCTTTATCGGGATTTACGGAATTTACACATATTGACGGTTATACGCAATTCTCTCTTGCATTACTCACGGCGATGTAGTATAATTATTGTGATAGGGCAGATATGTCCGCAGTACAGCTATAAGCAGAAAGAGGAACAGTATGGCACAGGAATTTACCGTATCGTTACAGGCGATAATCGACGAGTGCAAGCTCGAGGTTATCCACACACCGCAGGACCCTGCAAAGATATTCATTTCAAATATTGATGTAAACCGACCCGGACTTCAGCTTGCGGGATTTTACGAATATTTCGACAAGGGCAGAATTCAGATAATAGGCAAGGCGGAAACCGCATATCTTGAACAGTGCGGAGCAGAGATAAGAGCGCAGAGAATAAAGAAATTCTTCAGCGAACAGCCGGCGGCTGTGGTAGTGTCGAGAGGTATGGATATTATGCCCGAGATGCGTGATCTTTCAAAGGAACTGAACGTTCCGCTTTTACGCAGTGAGGAAAGCACCTCGACATTCACGTCAAAGCTTGTTGCTTATTTAAGCCTTCAGCTTGCGCCCAGAATCACACGTCACGGTGTTCTTATCGAGGTATACGGCGAAGGTATGCTTATTCTCGGCGAGAGCGGAGTAGGTAAGAGCGAAACCGCCATAGAGCTTGTAAAGCGTGGTCACCGTCTGGTAGCGGACGATGCCGTTGAAATAAGAAAAGCGTCAAATATTACTCTTGTAGGCAGTTCGCCCGATAATATCCGTCACTTTATGGAGCTGAGAGGCATCGGCATTATCAATGCAAGACAGCTTTTCGGTATGGGTGCTGTAAAGGTTAGCGAAAAGATAGATATGGTAGTTGAGCTTGAGCTGTGGAATCCCGAAAAGGTATACGACAGAATGGGTGTTGACAACCACTATGTTTCCATACTCGGTGTAAAGGTTCCCTCGCTGACTATCCCCGTAAAGCCCGGACGTAACCTTGCGGTTATACTCGAAGTTGCGGCAATGAACAACAGACAGAAGAAAATGGGCTACAATGCCGCACAGGAACTGCTTGACAATCTCGGACTTGATATGGAGAGCAGTGATACAGTCAAGAGCATGGGCTGATAAACAGATATAAATACAGACAGAAAAATAAAAAAGTGTAAGAACAGATAAAAGAAAGGATATGACCCTAAAATGAAATTCGTTGCTGATATGCACACTCATACGTTGGCATCGGATCACGCATACTCAACTATAAGCGAGAATGCCGCTTCAGCCGCAAAGGCGGGACTGAGCTATCTCGGCATGACCGACCACTGCATAAATATGGAGGATTCGCCGCATATATGGCATTTCTGCAATATGGGCGTTATACCTCATTTCCTGTCGGGAGTGCGTATTATAAAGGGCGTTGAAGCAGACCTTACAGGATATAACGGCGAGCTTGATATAAACGATGATATTTATTACAACGTTGAGTGGATAAATGCGTCGATGCACAATCCCTGCATAATACCGGGTACGGCTGAACAGCACACAAACGCATATATAAAGGTTATGGATAACCCGAAGGTGTGCGTCCTCGGACATACCGAATCGGCGGATTATCCGTATGATTATGATGCGGTAACAAAAGCGTGCAAAGAAAAGAACGTTGCAATGGAGTTCAACGTCAGCCGTTTCAGAAGTCAGACCTCTGTACAGCGTCTGCACGATATTATATTGCCGACCTGTGCAAAAAACGGCTGTTATGTTATCGTTGACTCGGATGCGCATTTCTGCGACAAGATAGGTGCGTTCAAAAAAGCTGAGGCTCTTCTTAAGGATATTGATTTTCCCGAAGAGCTGATAGTAAATGCCGATCTTGAACGCTTTGAAAACTTTCTCAGGCTGAGAGGAATAAAGACAAATGCCGAAATAGAGCCGGATGAAGACTGACGGCGAATAAGCATAAAAAGCAAGGAATATATTAAATATCGGAAGGAAATATAACATAATGTACAACATAGGAATTGATCTTGGCGGAACAAACATAAAAGTAGGAGTAGTAAATGACGATTTCAAAATCGTAGGAAAATCAAACATAAAGACAGACCTGCCCCGTCCTGCCGAAGAAATCGCAGACAGCATAGCAAAGGGTGTTGAGCTTGCCTGCAAGGAAGCAGGGATCGATGTAAAGGACATCAACAGCATCGGTATAGGAACACCCGGAGTTGCCGACAGAAACACGGGCGTAGTGCTTTATTCCTGCAATTTGGGATTTAACAATACCGATCTCGGCGGACTTTTGAAGCACCGCCTCGGCACTGACATATATGTTGAAAACGATGCTAACGTTGCCGCATACGGAGAGGTTCTCGGCGGAGCGGCAAAGGGATATAAAGATGTTGTCGTAATCACACTCGGTACGGGTGTAGGCGGCGGAATTATAATCGGCGGCAAAATATACACGGGCTTCAATTTCTGCGGTGCGGAGCTTGGCCACGTTGTTATCGAATATAACGGCAGACAGTGCAACTGCGGAAGAAAGGGCTGTTTTGAAGCATACAGCTCGGCTACCGCACTCATCACAGCCACAAAGAAGGCTATGGAAGAGGATAAGGACAGCGCAATGTGGAATATAGCAGGCAGTATTGACAAGGTTGACGGCAAGACGGCATTCGACGCTATGAGAGCAGGCGACAAGAGCGGTAAGGCTGTTGTTGACGAGTACCTGAATTATCTCGGATGCGGACTTACAAACGTAGTAAACACATTCCAGCCCGAAATGCTGCTTATCGGCGGAGGAATCTGCAAGGAGGGCGACTATCTCACAAAGCCGCTCGAGGAATATATAAAGCGTGAGAGCTACTGCATAAACCCCGAGCGTTCGACTGTTCTCGGCATATGCAAGCTTGGAAATGACGCCGGTATCGTCGGAGCGGCAAATCTCTACAGACTTAAAGACTAAAGGCTCATAAGGGGAAGTTTATTTGGCGTAAAACGCAAAAAAATAAATTTACAAGGAGTATGCTTTGAACGATTACAGCATATTGGAGCAGACCGCCGGAAAATACGGCGCAGTCGTGCTTAAAAATGAACCTATGAAAAATCACACCTCGTTCCGTATCGGCGGACCGTGTGATGTTATGATAAAAATAAATTGTGAGGCGTTGCTGTGCGAGCTTATAAAGCAGTGCCGTGAGAACGATATTAAATACTATGTTGTTGGCAGGGGAAGCAATATCCTTGTCTGTGACGAGGGGCTTCAGGGAGTTGTACTGCTTATAGGAAGCGACTTCGGCTCGGTGAGAGTAGACGGTGAATATATAGAGTGCAACGCAGGTGCATCGCTTGCGGCTGTCTGTGCTGTGGCTCTTGAAAACGAGCTTACGGGGCTTGAGTTTGCATACGGCATACCCGGTTCTGTCGGCGGTGCTATTTTTATGAATGCGGGAGCTTACGGCGGCGAGATGAAGGATGTGGTCGTATCCTGCCGATATATCACCGAGAAAGGTGATATAAAGGAAATTCCGCTTGAAAAAATGGAACTTTCCTACAGACACAGCTTTTTTTCGGAGCGTAGCCTTTGCATAACATCCGTAAAAATGAAGCTTGCAAAAGGCGAGCGTGAAAAGATAAAAGACCGTATGGATACGCTGATGGAGCGCCGTAAGGACAAACAGCCGCTCGAATACCCAAGCGCAGGCAGTACATTCAAGCGGCCTGAGGGCGACTTTGCCGCAAGACTTATAGAGGTCTGCGGCCTTAAAGGTACAGCCTGCGGAGGCGCAGAGGTCAGCACAAAGCACAGCGGATTTATAATAAATAAAGACAACGCAACGTTTGATGATATAATGGGCGTTGTGGATATAGTAAAACAAAAGGTCAAAGAGCAGACAGGCGTAACGCTTGAATGCGAAGTGCTTATAATGAAGTGAAATTTTCGGATAAGTGTCTTAGATATGTGACCGGGCGAGATAAGACAATGCTTTATCGGAAGCTGACGGGTATATAAATAAAACGGCACACCAAAATCATTCATTATTCATTAAAGAGATAAAGGGCGCAGGGAAAGGAACACAAATGAAAACCGAATTTGTTATAGTAACGGGAATTTCGGGTGCAGGCAAATCCTGTGCGGTAAACGTTATGGAGGATATAGGCTATTTCTGCATAGACAATATGCCGCCTCAGCTGATACCGAAATTTGCCGAGATATGCGAAGAAAACGATGATATTTCAAAGGTCGCTATTGTTACCGACATTCGTGGCGGAACTATGTTTCTGAACCTCAACGCCACCATAGAGGAACTGAAAAAGTGTGGCCTTGACGTAAAACTGCTGTTTGTAGATGCAAACCATCATGTAGTAAAACAGCGATATAAGGAAACACGCCGTAAGCATCCGCTTTTTGATGTGACAAACGGTGACATAGACAAGGCGATAGACGCAGAAAGGGAGATAATCGAGCCTCTGCGTGAAATTGCCGATTATTACATTGACACAAGCCTGATGTCAACCTCTACGCTGAAGGAAAACGTGCTTAATATTTTCCTTGACACTCCGTCTGACAGCATGACTATAAGCTGTATATCCTTCGGCTTCAAGTACGGTGTGCCGAATGAGGCAGACCTTGTTTTCGATGTGCGTTGCCTGCCGAATCCGTATTACATACCCGAGCTTAAGGAAAAGTCGGGACTTGACAAAGAGGTAAGGGATTATGTAATGAGCTTTGAAAGCTCGCAGACTTTACAGACAAAGCTGTTCGACCTTATCGACTTTCTGATACCTCAGTATCTTCACGAGGGAAAAAGCCAGCTTGTAATAGCTTTCGGCTGTACGGGCGGCAAGCACCGCAGCGCGACATTTGCGGAAAATATGTGCGAGCATCTCAGCAAAAATCACCTTAAAGCAAGAGTGCTTCACAGAGATGTGAATAAGGATAAGAAGTAAAATCGTTTAACGGAGGGAAAGGTATGCTGTGTATTATTTTCGGAGAAATACCCGAAGATATGGAGAAGAAATACGTCTATAACACCAGTATGTATTTTGACAATACCTATCTTGATAACTGGCTTACCGATGACCTTTCGGTTAAAATGATAAAAAGCGTGGACAAGGCTGTGGTGCTGAGTTCAAATGCTGTAGACAGCAAAGCGCTGGGCGTTATTCCGGTAACAAAGATCTCGGGCGGACTTAAAACACTGCTGCTTATCCGTCACGATAATACCAAAATTTTCAATGCCTCGACCTGCGGTGACAACTGTGCAAAATGGATACTGCGCATAGCTAAGGAATCAAAAAAAGATATTGTTATCAATTTAAGGCACGTTATGGATTTCGGAGATAAGCCGTTTGAGATAAAGATACTCAATAACGGAAAAACGGTTCACAATATTCAGGAATATGTAATGAATGCAGGCTTGTATTTATAGGGTGGTGTCGCTGTGAAAGGTAAATATGAGGTGGTGGTGAAAAGCCGCCGTGTACAGTATAAGTTTTCCGTTATAAGAAATATCACGATACTTCGTGGCGACAGTGCAACAGGTAAGACCACCCTGATAGATATGATAGCCGCATATCAGGAAAACGGCGAAGCAAGCGGTGTTACGGTAATAAGCAAAAAGCAATGCACGGTGCTTACAGGCATACGCTGGCAGGAAAATCTCAGTCTTATACACGACAGCATTGTATTCATTGACGAGGGCGATAAATTCGTTGCGTCTAAGGATTTTGCAAAAGCAATAAAAAATACAGATAATTATTATGTAATCGCAACAAGAACTCCGCTTTTCAATCTGCCGTACAGCGTGAAAGAAATATACGGCATTAAAAACGTATCGGGTAACAGATTTCAAGGGACAAAACGGCTTTATGCAGAGTTTTACCCGCTTTGCAGAGTGGTTACCGACATTTCGTTAAAGCCTGATCTGGTTATAACCGAGGATTCAAAAAGCGGTTATCGCTTTTTTGAGAATTATTTTTCGGAGTACGGGATAAATTGCGTTTCAGCCGCAAGCAAGGCAAAAATATACAACGAGCTTATAACAAGGCAGTACGAAACGGTACTGGTAATTGCAGACGGAGCCGCATTCGGTCCGGAGATACAGCGTGTCCTATCGCTCAGGAAAGCGAAAAATATCGTACTTTTCCTGCCCGAATCTTTCGAGTGGGTCATTCTGCGTTCAGGTATCGTAAAAGACAAAGAAATAAAAACGATACTCGAAAAGCCGTATGACTATATAGAAAGCGGCAAGTATTTCAGCTGGGAGAGATTTTTCACAGCTGTGCTGACAGAGAAAACAAAAGATACTTATCTTGAATACGATAAATCGCATCTCAATAAGAACTATATCAATCCCGGCGAAAAAGATGCGATACTGAGTGCTATGCCGGAAATAAAGCTTTAATCAAAAAGGCAGGATAAAGGAGCGATTCTGATGTCATTTGCCGCCGATGTGAAAAATGAGCTGTGCAAGGCGGAACACAGCAGAAAACAGCTTGAGCTTTTGTCAAAAGGAGCGGCGTATGCCATGACGGAAGACGGCGAAGGCTGTTTTTTTAATACGGAAAACAAAAGGGTAGCCGATAGCATTGCCGATGCCTTTGATTCGGTCGGCAAGGAATATTCGACCGGTGAAAGCACCTTCAGAGGAAGAACGCTTTACACGGTTACTCTTGCGGATAAAAGCTACGCTTACCCTATGCCCGACTGTTCGGGCGATGACGCTTTCGGCGTGTATCTCAGAGGGATTTTCCTTGTCTGCGGACTGGTTGCCAATCCCGAAAAAGGCTATCAGCTTGAGCTGTTCCTGCACGATGAGAGCAAATGCAGAACATTGCTTTCCATGATAGAAGAACACGGTATGGGCGCAAAGCTGTCAAGTCGCAGAGGCAGCAGCTTTCTTTATATCAAAGAGAGCGAAAAGATCTCCGATATGCTGACCTATATGGGCGCTATGATGCAGGCAATGGAGATAATGAACGTAAAAATCTATAAGGAAGTACGCAACAACGTCAACCGAAGCGTCAACTGCGAGGCGGCTAACCTTGACAAGACTATCGCCGCCGCACAGAAGCAGGCGGATGATATTAATTACATATTCGAAAAAAGAGGAGAAGGGTATCTGCCCGACGAGCTTTTGCAGGTGGCAAAAATCCGCCTTACCGCACTTGAGTTGTCGCTGAGCGATATAGGCAAAATGCTTGAGCCGCCTATAAGCAGGAGCGGAGTAAACCACAGGCTCAGGAAGATAAGCCTTATAGCAGATACACTCAGAGGAGAAGATAATCGGGGAGAGTAAAAGTGAGCGGTTTTGTACATCTGCACGTTCATAGTGAATACAGCCTTCTTGACGGCGCCTGCCGTATAAGAGGGCTTGTTCGTCGTGCAAAGGAAATGGGACAGACAGCCGTAGCACTGACCGATCACGGCGTAATGTACGGCAGTATCGACTTCTATAACGAATGTGTCGAAAACGGCATAAAGGCAATAATCGGCTGCGAGGTGTATGTTGCACCCCGTACAAGATTCGACAAAAGTACAAAGTCCGATATGAAGCCTCACCACCTTGTGCTTCTTTGCAAGGATAACGAGGGCTATAAAAACCTTTCAAAGCTGGTGACGCTGGGCTATACAGAGGGCTTTTATAATAAGCCGAGAGTGGACAGGGAGCTTTTAAGACGTTATTCAAAGGGGCTTATCTGCCTTTCCGCCTGCATTTCGGGAGAGCTTGCAAGAACGCTTCTTGACGGAAGGCTTGCGGACGCTGTGACGCTTGTAAAAGAGTACAGGGAGATATTCGGAGAGGACTATTATATAGAGCTTCAAAGTCACGGCATAAGCGAGCAGGAACGCATTCTGCCGTATCTTCTGCGTGTGGCGAAGGATACAGGCACACAGCTTGTCGCAACAAATGACGCTCATTATGTTGAAAAAGAGGACAGCTATGTACAGCGTGTGCTGACCTGCATTGCCACCAACACGACCCTTGACGATAAGAACTCAATGCAGTTTGCCACCGATGAATTTTACCTCAAAAGCGAGGACGAGATGAAAGCACTCGGCTTTCCGCAGTCAGCCTATGACAATACCGTAAAAATTGCGGAAAAGTGCAATGTCAGCTTCACATTCGGACATACTATCCTGCCGTTTTTCAAGGCGGAAGGCTATGACAACAACGAAATATACTTTAACGCTCAGGTAAGAAAAGGGCTTGTAAAACGCTACGGAGATCCCGTGCCGAAAGAGGTTCTTGATCGTGCCGAATACGAAATGTCGGTAATAAAGAAAATGGGCTTTATCGACTATTTCCTGATAGTAGCCGACTTTATAGGCTATGCTAAAAGAAACGGCATCGCAGTAGGTCCAGGCAGAGGCTCGGGTGCAGGAAGCGTATGCGCATACTGTCTTGGGATAACCGATATTGACCCTATACGCTTCAATCTGCTGTTTGAACGTTTTTTAAACCCAGAGCGTGTGACTATGCCCGACTTTGATGTTGACTTCTGCTATATAAGACGGCAGGAGGTAATTGATTACGTTGTCAGAAAGTACGGCAGGGATCATGTGGCGCAGATAATAACATTCGGTACAATGGCGGCAAGAGGCGCTATCCGTGACGCAGGCAGGGCTATGGGTCTGCCTTACGGCAAGGTGGATACCGTAGCAAAACTTATCCCTATGTCGATGCACTCCACGATTGACGGCGCTTTGAAAAGTGAGAAGGAGCTTGTCAAGCTGGCATCATCTGATAGCGAAGTCAGCCTGCTTATAGAAACCGCAAAAAAGATAGAGGGTATGGCGAGAAACACGTCTATCCACGCCGCAGGCATAGTAATTACCCGTGACCCTGTAGCAGACTATGTGCCGCTGTATCAGAACAGCGAGGGCGAAGTTATGACGCAGTACACTATGACCGCTATAGAGCGGCTCGGACTGCTGAAAATGGACTTTCTCGGACTTCGTTATCTTACCGTGATACAGGACTGCTGTAAGCTCGTAGCGAAAACCTGTCCCGATTTTGACATAGAAAAGATACCCGAAAACGATGCCGAAACATACGATATGATGTCATCGGGCGGCACTCTCGGAGTATTCCAGTTTGAAAGCTCGGGAATGACCTCACTTTTATCCCGTATGAAACCACGCTCTGTTGAAGATCTTACTGCGGCATTGTCACTATACCGTCCAGGTCCTATGGATTCGATTCCGACCTATCTTGCAAACCGCCGCAACCCCGAAAAAATACGCTACAAGCACCCTCTCTTAAAGGGCATACTTGACGTAACCTACGGTTGTATCGTATATCAGGAGCAGGTAATGATGATATGCCGTGTGCTTGCCGGCTATTCATACGGCAGAGCCGATATTGTCCGCAGAGCTATGGCAAAGAAAAAGCCGGAGGTAATGGAAAAGGAGCGTGCGACATTCGTTGAGGGCGCTGTCGCAAATAACGTTGACAGACAGGTAGCCGAAGAAATATTCGACGATATGATGAGCTTTGCAAGCTATGCCTTCAACAAATCCCACGCCGCCGCATATTCACTGCTCGCTTACCGCACGGCATATCTCAGATGTCATTATTATAAGGAATATATGGTCGCCCTGCTTACAAGCGTGATAGGCTGGGGCGGAAAAACCGCCGAATATATCGGCGACCTTGCACAGCACGGACTTAAGCTCCTGCCGCCCCATGTTAATTACAGCGAAACCGGCTTTTCGTGCGAAAATGACGGAATACGTTTTGGCCTTCTTGCAATAAAAAATGTCGGCGCTAATATGATAGCCGATATTATCGAAGAAAGAACCAAGCACCCGTTTAAATCGCTGTTCGACTTCTGCGAAAGAATGTCGGATAAGAATATAAATAAACGTGCGCTTGAATCGCTTATCAAGTGCGGAGCATTTGACGGACTGGGCAATAACCGCCGTGAAATGATGATTTCCCTTGAGCTGATGCTTGATACTCTTTCACAGCGCCACGATCTTGAAGGGCAGATGAGCCTTATGGGCGAAGATGATACGGCGGACGAAGGCACGTTTCAGATAAAGCCTGCTGATGAATATTCACACTCACAGCTTCTGTCCTATGAAAAGGAAATGCTCGGTATATATATTTCCGGACACCCTGCAGATCCGTTTTACAGGATTGCCCGTGAATCCGGATATGAAAATATCGGCAGTATACTTGAAAACAACAAGGATAAACAAAATGTCAGGGTAACGGCACTGCTTACATCTGTCCGCAACCATATCACGAAATCGGGAAAGACAATGGGCTTCATCGTAATAGAAGATGCAAGCGGAGAAATCGAGTGCCTTGTATTCCCAAAGCTGTACGAGCAGTATTCGTCAATGCTAAAGACTGGTAGCGTTTACGCTTTCGAGGGTACGGTATCTGCGGAGGATGAGGGAGATCCCAAGCTGCTGATAAATGCGATAACACAGCCGGATCTTGCTAAGCTGCGGAAAATGTACGAAAGCCGAAACACAGGGCAGAATAAGGCGGCTGTGCTGTATATAAGGTTTTCCTCCCGTGACGATGCCAATATTCCCGCTGTAAAGGCACTTCTTAAAGTAAACAAGGGCAACACTCTTACCAAGATATGCTTTGAGGATACAAGGGAAACTATAACCTTGCCGCCCGCTCTTTCCGTTGATTTGAACAGTGATTTTATACAAAAATTGAACGGGATTTGCGGCAAAAACAATATAATCATAAAATAAGTCGAAAAAATGAAATTACCCCTTGACTAAATTGCATTTTAGGAGTAAACTAAGGTGTGTGTAAAATAATCTCGGAGGGTGACCTCTAAGGAAGGATGTACGATATTATGAAAAAGATTGGCGTTTTAACAAGCGGCGGCGACGCACCGGGCATGAATGCCGTTATCCGTGCGGTAACAAGAGCTGCTATTGCAAAGGGAATGGAAGTCGTAGGTGTCCGCAGAGGATATAACGGACTTATCAACGGCGACATTGTTCCTCTTGATGCAAGAAGCGTATCTGATATAATTCAGAGAGGCGGCACAATGCTTTACACAGCAAGATGTGCAGAGTTCAGATATGAAGAAGGTCTTCAGAAGGCTAAGAAGACTTGTGAAGAACAGGGTATCGAGGGTCTTGTAGTTGTCGGCGGCGACGGCTCGTTCAGAGGTGCGGCTGACCTTTCTGCAAGAGGCATCCTGAGTATCGGTGTTCCCGGCACTATAGATAACGATATTTCTATGACCGAATACACCATCGGTTATGATACAGCTATGAACACAGTTGTTGAAATGGTTGACAAACTGCGTGATACAGCACAGTCACACGACAGATGCTCCGTAGTTGAGGTTATGGGCAGAAATGCAGGCTACATAGCTCTCAATGCAGGTATCGCCTGCGGTGCGACATACATTATTACTAAGGAAGAGCCATTCACTGTAAACGATGTTATCTCAAAGATAATCGAAGGACAGAAGAGCGGTAAGCACCACTTCATCGTTATTGTTGCAGAAGGTATCGGCGGAAGCGAACAGCTTGCCAAGGAAATCGAACAGGCAACAGGCGTTGAGAGCCGTGCTACAATTCTCGGTCACGTTCAGAGAGGCGGCAGCCCCACAGTTCAGGACAGAGTCGCAGCAAGCCAGCTCGGCTACTATGCCGTTGATCTTCTTTCAAAGGGCATCGGCAACCGTGTTGTAGGTATTCAGCATAACGAAGTTGTAGACTATGACATTCAGGAAGCTCTCAAGATGAAGAAGGAATTCCCTCACGATCTGTACAAGATCGCTAATGAGATCAGCTTCTGATTTAAAGAATGCTTATAACGGTTTTCCGTTATATAAAAAGACTGCGCCGAAATTTTAACGGTGCGGCCGACAGAGTAGGTTAACGTGCGTAAAGTGCCTGAGGGACGGGGAGTTGTCCTCAGGACGAACACTGAAAGGTGGCGGTACGTTTTCCGCATCTCGCTGTTGCATATAAGAGATAATCGCCGTATTTATCCCGCATTATGCGATTGCGTCAGCTTGCGTCATTGAGGAGGTAAATATGGCGTTTTTTCGTAATTTCAAAAAGTCGTTCGAGGAACTGAAATCTATTCGTTGCCTTACAGTAACGGCGCTTCTTATCGGTGTTTCGGTAGCACTGAAATTCGTTATGATTATGCCGAGCGAAACGCTCAAGATAAGCTTTGCGTTTGTAGGCCTTGCGGCTATCGGTATGCTGTACGGTCCTGTTGTGGCAGGACTTGCAGGCGTTGTCACCGATGTAATAGGCTTTCTTGTAAAGCCTACCGGTGCGTTTTCACCGATATTCACACTGGTCGAAGTCGCAGGTGCTGTAATTTACGGTATCTTCCTGTACGGACTTAATCCCGTGAAGCTCGATTTTTCAAGCAGAACCGCATTTTTCGGCGGACTCAAGACAAACGGCTTTCAGGTGTTCAGAATATTTATGGCGAAGTTCTGCGTCAATCTTTTCTGCAATGTGTTCCTGAATACAATTGCAATGGTGATAATGGGCTACTTTGCACCGGAGGTATTCTGGGTAAAGATAACGACACGAATAGTAAAAAATCTCACGATGCTGCCTATAGAGGTATTCATACTTCTGCTGGTGCTTTATCCTGTTATGGTGGCATACCGTGCGGCATTCAGAGAAAAACGCTCGGCTTGATACAAGAAAAGAGGACTTAGTATGACTGAACTTGGATTTTTAGGCGCAGGTAATATGGGCAGTGCGATAATGCGTGGCATCTGCTCATCGGATATGCAGATAAGCGTTTCGGCGTATGATAAGGATACGGCAAAGCTTGAAGCACTTTCGGCATTCGGAGTAAAGCCCTGCAAGAGCGAATGTGAGCTTGTTAAAAAGTGTGATTACATACTGCTTGCGGTAAAGCCGCAGGTTCTTGGCGGAGTGCTTGACACTGTCGCAGGGGAAGTAACGCACGATAAGGTAATAATCTCTATCTGTGCGGGAATATCCGAGGACTTTATCCGCAGTCATACAATACCCAACGCAAAGGTAGTGCTTGTTATGCCGAACACACCTATGATGCTCGGTCTTGGCGCAAGCGCAATATCAAGAGCAGACGGTGTGACCGATGAAGAGTTTGCATTTGCAAAGTCGGTTATCGAAAGCTGCGGTATCGCAGAGGAAGTGCCGATAAACAAGATGAAAGAAATAATTGCCGTAAACGGCAGTTCTCCCGCTTTCATCTATCTTTTTGCAAAAGGCTTCGTAGATTACGCAAAGAGCGTGGACATTGATCCCGATGCGGCACTTAAGCTGTTTGCACAGTCGCTTGTCGGCTCGGCAAAGATGCTCACAGATTCGGGTATGACGGTAGACGAGCTTATAAAGCAGGTTTCTTCTCCGGGAGGAACGACTATAGCAGGTCTTGACAAGCTGTATGAGGGTAAGCTTACCGATACGGTCGATGAATGCTGTAAGGCTTGTACCGCAAGAGCATACGAGCTTGCAAAAAAGTAAATATTGTTACGGCTGTCGTATCTTGCGGCAGCCGTATTTTTTTGCCGACATTGTTATCTATACTTATAATCTTCATAACGGAGCCTGTTCGAAAATGCAGATGCTTCTGAGCAGGCAAACTGTATTCTACGGCATAAGTCACTTATCTTGCAATGTTAAATGCCGGGTGATTATATCCGTTAATAAAAAACCTTCAATCCGTTCCCGGATAAACCGCTTTCAAAATTACAACATAATCGGTTCATCACAGAATATAAAATTTTTGCACCGAAAACCGTAATGTTCCGCACGGGTTAAGCCCGTAATTCCGCATAACAAAGCCGTTTGGTTAGCTGTTTCTAACCATTTTTTTCTTGACTACACCGTTTTACCGTGATATACTTAAATCGGGCTGGATTAGCTATATCTAACAGCCGCAGTATTTTTAACATTTTGTTCTGTCGCAGTAAAACGCAGTTATTAAAACCTGTCGGTTTTGTTCTGACAGGTTTTATTTAAGTCTGCGAAAGTGCTGAATTACGCCTGAGATATACAGATTACAGAATTAATCGGAACAGAGCATAATGTTTACGGAGGTCTTGTCAAAATGACAATGGATGAATTAAAACCGGGAGAAAGCGCATATATTGAAACGGTCGGCGGAAGCGGAGCCTTACGTCACCACCTGCTTGATATGGGACTTACACCCGATGCTGAAATAACCTTGCAGAAGGTCGCACCTATGGGCGACCCGGTGCAGTTTGAGGTGCGTGGATACGAGCTTACTCTGAGGCTTGAGGAGGCTCGCAAGGTCACTGTAAAAAACGTACATAAGAAAGACAGCCCCCTTAAAGCCGCAGGATCAAGACGAAACGATACGCCTCACCCCGGCGTCGGAGAATTTGCCAAATACGAGAAGCTGCACCTGAAACACGGAATAGTGCTTGAAAAAGGCGCACCGCTTACATTTGCTCTTGCAGGAAATCAGAACTGCGGAAAAACAACGCTGTTCAATCAGCTTACAGGCTCAAACCAGCATGTCGGAAACTTCCCCGGTGTTACGGTCGACCGCAAGGACGGAACTATCAGAAATCACCCGGAAGCGACCGTTACGGATCTACCGGGCATCTACTCGCTTTCGCCTTATTCGAGTGAAGAGATAGTGACCCGTGATTTTCTGCTGAACAATAATCTCAGCGGTATCATAAATATAGTTGACGCTTCGAATATCGAGCGTAACCTTTATCTTACAATGCAGCTTATGGAGCTTGGCATACCTATGGTGCTTGCGCTCAATATGATGGATGAGGTAAAGGCAAACGGAGGTTCTATCCGTGTAAACGATCTTGAACGGATACTTGGAATACCCGTAGTGCCGATTTCCGCCGTAAAAAACGAAGGTATAGACGAGCTTATCGACCATGCGATACATATTGCGAGATACGGCGAAAAGCCCGCCCGTATGGACTTCTGCACCGACAGCGACGATCCGCACGACCCGGTTGCCGCTGTTCACCGCTGTATACATTCAGCCGCAACACTGCTTGAGCCGGATATAAGGGCGGCAGGGCTTCCTGTGAGATTTGCCACAACGAAGCTGGTTGAGGACGATGAACAGATAAAGAAAAAAATCACCATTCCGGAGGAAAAGCACGATGCTTTCGACCACCTTGTTTCCATAATGCAGCAGGAAACAGGCATGGACAGAGAAGCGGCGCTTGCCAATATGCGCTTCACCTTCCTTGAAAAGCTGTGCCGTGAAACCGTAGTACGTCCGCACGAAAGCAAGGAGCACAAACGCAGTATGGCAATCGACCGTCTGCTGACAGGAAAATACACGGCTATCCCTTGCTTTTTAGGGATAATCGCACTTGTGTTCTTCCTGACGTTCTCCGTGATAGGTGCGGCACTTTCCGACGTTATGCAAATGGGCATAGATTTTCTCACCGACCTTATCGACAAAGGACTTACGGCGTTTGAAATAAACCCTGTAGTGCATTCGCTGGTAATAGACGGAATATGCGCCGGCGTAGGCAGTGTGCTGAGCTTTTTGCCTACTATAGTAACGCTGTTCTTCTTCCTGTCTATTCTTGAAGATACGGGCTATATGGCACGAGTTGCGTTTGTAATGGACAGGCCGCTCAGAAAGTTGGGTCTTTCGGGCAGAAGCTTTGTTCCTATGCTGATGGGATTTGGCTGTTCAGTACCTGCGATAATGGCGACAAGAACGCTCTCAAGTGAGCGTGACCGTAAAATGACTATACTGCTCACTCCCTTTATGAGTTGTTCCGCAAAGATACTTATATATACAACCATCGCAGGCGCATTCTTCGAGCCGCAGTACCGCTGGCTTGTGCTTGTAGGCTTGTATCTGTTCGGCATAATTTGCGGTATTCTCTATTCGCTTATACTTAAAGTGACGGTATTTCACGGCGAACCCGTACCGTTTGTAATGGAGCTTCCGAACTACCGTCTGCCCGGAGTAAAGAGCGTCTGTCAGCTTATATGGGAAAAAGCAAAGGACTTTATCCAGAAAGCGTTTACCGTAATCTTTGCGGCATCTATCGTTATATGGTTTTTACAAACGTTTGACATCAGACTCAATGTGGCTGACAGCGCCGAAAACAGCTTGCTTGCGATGCTCGGCAGTCTGTTTGCGCCGATATTTGCACCGCTGGGCTTTGGCGACTGGAGAGCTTCGACCGCTCTTATCACAGGTCTTACCGCAAAGGAAAGCGTTGTTTCCACTCTTACTCTTCTGCTCGGCGGAGATGTTTCGCAGATACAGACGCTTTTCACGCCGTTCACGGCTATTGTGTTCCTTGTATTTACTCTGCTGTATACCCCGTGCGTTGCCGCTATAGCAACAGTAAAGCGTGAGCTGGGAAGTGTACGTTCTGCCGCAGTAACAGTGTTTATGCAGTGTGCTATTGCGTGGATAATGGCGCTTCTTGTACGCTGTGTCGGAATGATTTTCGGCATTGCATAAGGTGAAATTATGGATGAGATGAATATACCGAGCATTATTCTGCTTGCGCTGATAGTAATCGCTCTCGTGCTTGTGATCATACATATTATAAGAAACGGCGGTTGCTCCGGCGGCTGTTCGGCGTGCAAGGGTTGTAATAATTGCAACAATTGCAAAAAAGGCAGAAAAAGCAAAAAGTAAAACATATACTATACTGAAAGGCAGAGCCGCAGCTCTGCCTCAGACTGTCGAAAAAGTCAAGCAGAAATGCTTGACTTTTTCATTGATATGTGGTATAAAAAATATGGTGATGAAATGTGCTGAAAACAGGAAAATAAGAACGACATCAGATAGAATTTGTATGTATGGACTCGCTTGCTAAAACATTGAAGTTTGTTTCAAGGTGGTAATGTAACCTTGCTGTTTTGACATATTCCTTTTTTTGAGCGATGTACACTATATTCTTTCGCCGTATAGATTTCCTTTAATATGCGCATAATAATAAGGGATTTTTTGCTTACCCGATTGACTATTCGCTTAAATTGTGCTACTATTTAAGGGAAAACCGATGGAGGTGAGAGAATGAGAGCGTTTAATTATTCCGCAATAAAGGAACAAAAATGGGATTCAGAGATCTTAGGGTTGGTTGCCGCCATATATAAAGAAGCGGGAAAGCAGGAATTATATTTGAAGCAACGCCCCGAACAGCTTGAAAAGCTGGTTGACATCGCTAAAGTACAAAGCACAGAGGCATCAAACGCCATTGAGGGCATTGTCACGACAAATACCCGTATCCGTCAGATTGTCAACGAAAAAACAACACCTAAAAATCGTGATGAACAGGAAATAGCGGGATACCGCGATGCGCTGAACATTATCCATGACAGCTTTGACGCTATCCCTGTCACGCAAAATTATATCCTTCAGCTTCACAAAATAATGTACAGTCACATGAATAACCCGCTTGCAGGACGTACTAAAACCGTACAGAACTATATAAGCGCCACCTATCCCGATGGTCACACCGAAACCTTGTTTATACCGCTTGCTACGTATGAAACACCCGAAGCACTTGACAGAATTTGTGAAGAATACAACCGTGTTATCGGGAATATGGAACTGGAACCGCTGATTGCTATTCCGATTTTCATTCACGACTTTCTGTGTATTCACCCTTTCAACGACGGGAACGGAAGAATGAGCAGGCTTCTCACCGCATTGCTTCTGTATCGCAGTGGCTTTTATGTAGGAAAGTATATTTCCCTTGAAGCCAAGATAGCCAAAAACAAAGACCTGTACTACAATTCGCTTGCAAAATCACAGACCGGTTGGCATGAAGGTAATGAAAATGCTGTGCCGTTTATCAAGTATATCCTCGGTACAATTCTTGCCGCATACAAGGATTTTGAAGAACGTATGTCGCTCGTGGAAACAAAGCTGACAACTACCGAAACGGTCAGAAGGGCAAGCAAAAACAAAATCGGGCGATTTAACAAACAGGACATACGGGAGCTCTGTCCTGCAATCAGTGACAGCTCTATCGAAGGCGCACTGCGAAAGCTTGTCGCAACAGGTGAGCTGAAAAAAGAAGGTAAGGGAAAAAGCACTTGCTACTACAGACTGAATTAACGATATACCGCAAGCGCCTATCGTAAAAGGAAATCAATAAATATGAACTCACCGAATTTAAAGCAAATATCCGATACTACACTTGCCTATTATTCGCTTTGGATAGGGCAAAAGAATAATCTTTCGCAAAGCAAAAACAGCATTGAATTTCTATATTCGGAAGAACGCGAAAAAACTCAGCAGGGCTACGGCGCTCCGTTCGACATATATATTTTCAAAAGCCCGAAGCGCACGGTTATATCATACGGAAGCAAAGCAAAGCCGTATATAAGCACATTTAATGAAAGCATAACAGAAAATATGACGATCGACGAGATTGGCTGTATTGCTGAAAGGATTTTTCATATCAAGCCTGTTCACAACATCAAATATGTATACGCAAAACAGATAACGCTCAGCTCGGACGCCGTTACTCTTATAGCGGCGGATTTTGATAAATACAAAGAGTTTTTTGAAAAATGCCATCATATAACGGCAGGCGACTGGTTATACGACTATTTTATCGCAATGGCGGAAAAGCGCTTATGCTGCGGATTTTTTCTTGACAATACTCTAGTCAGCTGTACAGATGCTCCCGATGTACCGTATATGAACGATACGGTTGTCGAAATAGGCGTAAATACATTGCCCGACTTTTACGGCAAAGGATTTGCAACCGAGTGTTGTAAAAAATGTATTTCCAACATACTTAAAAACAACTTATGCCCGATATGGTCAGCCTCATCGGATAACATAGCTTCGCAAGCCTTGGCGGAAAAAGTGGGATTTGAAAAAACTGCCGATGTTATCACTTTGACTATGCCTTGATTTCATCGGTATTTTTCACTTATTGCAGATAACTGTTGAAAAGCTGATTTTTCGTGATGTAATATTACGAATTAAGTACAGAAAAGCAACAAAGGCAGAGCCGCGGCTCTGCCTTTCATACTATACTTTAACTGTTTTCGTTTCTCATAAATCTGTATCCTTCCGATGTTTTCTTTACATCAAAATAAGCAACGTTTACGCCGTAAGTCGTGTCATCTGTACTTACGCTGTAAAAATACAGAACGCCGATGCTGAGTCCCGTTCCGCCGCTTGTACTCTCATTCACTGTAAAACAGCGTGGTGATACATCAAAAAGGTTGTAAGACGGTGCGTTAAACGGCATTTTTCCGCCAATCAACTGCTCATCGGGTCTGCCTGTCGCATAGTAGAAATTTCCCTGCTCGTCAAATTTGAAATATTCACTGTATCTGCTCAGGAATGTATCATAATCCGGCATATCGGCATATAACGTACAAGCGGTATCGTACCATTCTTTCATACTATGGCAGTTGCCCGGTGTCGCAGGTGTAATATGCCATTCATCGTCATTTTCATATCCGCCGGACAATAAAAATCTGTTGAACGTCCGCTGTATCGTTTTGTTATATTCGGTTCTTGCTTTTACAAGCGAATTCGGTTGTTCATTGATGCTTACATCACCCGTATACACATACGAAATCAACTTTGTAAATTCGTCATCGGTAAGTTCATCATTCATTATTTTATCATGAAATGCCTTGTTGATAAGGCAATTTCCGTTATCGTCCGTTGTTATTTCAGGTTGTGTTTTGGTATCAGCCGCATCATCGCACCGAATGTCAAATGTGGCGGTTTCGTCAAATCCGCTTTCCTTGCAGAGCATAATAAAAGTCACATTATCGTAGGACGGATGCTTGTAGTATGTTGTTTTCAAGCCGTCGTACTTCGTGTCGGAGTCGTTGCCATTGCTAAGCGTCACAGCTTCAAAACCGCACTTTGAAGCGAAATTCTCAAGTGTTACCGTTGAAATATCGCCGACAAGAAAATTCCTTGCCGAAATTTCACAAATGGCTTTACAGCTGTCACCGAATGTATATTTTCCATATCCGTTTTCAAATGTATACACGTTGTCGTTTTCCGCCGTTACAGCACCGTATTTTTCTTCGATTTCATAAACGGTTTTTCCTATTCCCCACATAACATCATCGTTTATAACGGCATAATCGTCATCGGCAGATGACCCCGCTGAGTTTTCAGAGCCTGAGTTGTCTGTTAAACTGTCTTTGACATTCGAGATATTTTCCCCGTCCTGCACATTGTCTTTGCGGTCATCCGCTTTGCTTGCTGAAGCATTGACAGCACTGACAGCACCCGATGAACTTCCGCTGACGGTATAATCAATGCCGTTGCCCTTTGTCACAAAATGCACGCCGACTGTCACAGCCCCGACAACCACGACCATTGCCGCCGCAACCGATGTGTAGCGAATAACCTGATGTCTGAAATCCGTCTTTAACTTACTGCTTTCTTCTATACGTCTGAAAATATCTTTTTTCTGCTTTTCCGTAGGATCGATTTTCTCAAATTCGTTTCTGATACTCATACTATACTCCTTTCCGAGCCTAAATGCTCTTTTAATCGCTCTCTCGCTTTTTGTAGCCGTGAACGCACCGCCGATGCGCTTATGTGAAGCATACTGCCGATTTCTTTGCTGTTATAGCCGTCACAATAGAACAGATACACGGGTACCTTAAGCTCATCGGGAAGAGCCGACAGTTCGATCATCACATCACTGACCGCAGAACTGTCATTCACCGCAATATCTCCTGTCGGTGATTCACGCCGCCTGCTGTTTGCCCTTAGCATATTCTTGCATACGTTCTGAGATACCCGTATCAGCCACGCTTTTTCATGCTCGGTACTTTCAAAGCACTTTTGCTTTTCAATCAGTTTCATAAAAGTATTATGTACTGCGTCCTCAGTATCGTGTACATTTCTGAGGTACATAAAGCACACTCTGTACACTGTGACAAAGTGCCGCTCGTATATTTCTCTTATATTTTCAGAAGAATAATCCGACATAAAACCCCTCCCTTTTTCTTTTTGTCGAAAATGTACATCTTCATACATAATACACCGCAGTGAAGATAAATGTCCATACAAGAAATCGAAAATTTTGCAAATTTGGCGTGACGTTAAAATTTTCCACCGTATTTTTGTTTAATATTGCTAAAATAAGCTGTACAATATTGCAATTTTTTACCGCAAGTGTTATAATTAATGTGTTGAATAAAATTGTATCTTCGATGAGGGTACGGAATCGAGGCAGACACTTATGAAATCTATCAGCAAAAAAATGACACTGTTTACAGTATTACTTATAATCATCTCGCTTCTTATGGCGACATTGGCATCTGTAGGAATCATTTACAGCACCACAAAAGCGTTGACCGATCAGACGCTCACAGAAACGGCTATAGTAGCCGCAGACAGAGTTTCCTGGGAACTGAAATCAATGCTTAATGTCGCAATACAGGCAGGCTGCAACCCGAAATTATCATCGTTAGTATATTCCAAAGGTCAGAAGCAAAGCGAAATAGACTCGATTGCTTCGACCTTCGGTCTTGACAGAGGAACTGTAATTGATAAAAACGGTCAGGCATCAAACGGCAACGAATATTCCGACCGTGAATATTTCAAGGCGGCTCTTGAGGGCAAAACGACAATAACAGAGCCTATGGTAGGCAGGTCAAACGGCAAGATAAGCGTTATAATCGCCGCTCCTTTATGGAAGAACGGCGTGCTTAATTCGGAGGTTGAGGGCTGTGTATATTTTGTACCTGACGAGGAATTTCTGAATGATATTGTCCGCACACTCAAGATAAACGAAAACGGCGCTTCATACATAATCGACAAGAACGGTAACACGATCGCTGATTTTGATATGCAGCTTGTCAAGGACGGAGAGAACATACAGAAAAAAGCTGAGGAAGATTCAAGCTATGCGGCACTTGCTCAGGCACACGAAAAAATGGAGGCCGGTGAAAGAGGCTCAGCCGAGTACACATCAAACGGCATCGCAAAACATATAGGATATGCACCCATACCCGAAACAAACGGCTGGTCTATCGCAGTAACAGCATACAGCAGTGATTATACAATACATTGTCTTAAGGGACTTCTGGTGCTTGCGATAATCTGTGCCGCATCAGCGGTAGTAGGCGGTATAATCGCAGGACTTATCAGCCGTAAGATAGGCAAGCCCATAAAGCTCTGCGCTGAGCGTATCGAAAAGCTCTCCGAGGGCGATCTTACAAGTCCTGTACCTATGGTTAAATCACACGATGAAGTCAAGATACTCGCAAAGTCTGCCGCAAAGGTAGTAAATGAACAAAATGCTATGATCAGCGATATCGGCAATATCCTGAGCAATATGGCTAATGGCAACTTTGATGTGCACAGTAAAGATGCAGATAATACATACCGAGGCGATTACAAGGTACTTATTGAATCTGTAAGAGATATCAACACAAGGCTCAATGATACTTTAAGTCAGATAAGCATTGCCGGCGATCAGGTATCCAGCGGTTCACAGCAGGTATCTGCAGGCGCTCAGTCACTCGCTCAGGGAGCAACGGAACAGGCGGCATCTGTAGAAGAGCTTGCCGCTACTATCCACAATATCAATGCTCATATTGAGGCTACAACGGAAGATTGCCAGAAAGGCAGACAGCTTGTTGATGAAACAGCCGAGTATATCAGTGCGGCTAATAACAAGATGAACAGCCTTACAAGTGCTATGCAGGATATCAGCGATGCTTCGGCAGAGATAAGCAAGATTATCCAGACTATCGAGGATATTGCGTTCCAGACAAATATTCTTGCACTCAACGCCGCAGTTGAAGCCGCAAGAGTAGGTGAAGCCGGCAAGGGATTTGCCGTAGTTGCCGACGAAGTAAGAAACCTTGCAGGTAAATCTGCCGATGCGGCTCACGACACTACCGTTCTTATCGAACGTGCTATAGCCGCAGTTGAAAACGGTAACAATATCACAAATGAAACCGCTCAGGCTGTTGCCGAGGTTGAAGCAAGATCGGGCGGTGTCAGCGATATAGTAAACAAGATTGCAGGTGCAAGCCTTGAACAGACGGATATGGTAAAGCAGGTCAATATAGGCGTAGAACAGATTTCAAATGTTGTACAGACAAACTCGGCTACTGCCGAAGAAAGCGCCGCCGCATCCGAAGAGCTTTCGGCACAGGCACAGACGCTTCAGAAGCTGGTAAGTCAGTTCTCCTTCAAGGATGCAGAAAACGCCTGAAACAGATAAATAAGCAATGTATGCCCCCGTCTTAACGGGGGCATTTCAGACTGTCGAAAAACCTCTATCGTTGTTAAAAATGGGGTTGAGGGGCG
>OHJK01000299.1_pt1 | contig 34971 bp, 33 predicted proteins | sample 1568541 | NCBI WGS metagenome assembly OHJK01 (sample SAMEA3879535, study PRJEB24766) | human gut metagenome | biome: human-associated habitat; feature: feces | place: USA | collected 1985/1987
AAGCATGTGCTCTACCAGCTGAGCTAACCGCGCAGACAACGATAGTATATTACCTTATCAGCCCCGGTTTGTCAACACTTTTCTTGCCTTTCCCGCGGAAATTTGCTATACTCACGGGGAGAATCTGTGAAAAGGGGATGATCCCATGGAGAAAATCGCGCTGGTGACCGGCTCCTCCCGCGGTATCGGGCGGGCAGTGGCGCGCCGTCTGGCGGCGGAAGGCTACGCCGTGGGCGTCAACTACCGGGAACGGCAGGACTGCGCCGCAGCACTGGTGGAGGAGATCCGGGCGGCGGGCGGACGCGCCGTCGCCGTGCAGGCGGACGTGGCGAACCGGGCGCAGGTGAACGAGATGGTGCGCCGGATCGAGGGAGAGCTCGGCGAGGTGTCGCTGCTGGTGAACAACGCCGGCGTGGCGGGACAGGGCCTGTTTCAGGACACCACCGACGAGATGTGGCATCGGTATTTCGCCGTCAACGTGGACGGCGCGTACCACGCGGTACAGGCGGTGCTGCCCCCCATGCTGCGGGAGCACAGGGGCTGCATCGTGAACATCGCGTCCATCTGGGGGCTGCGGGGTGCCAGCTGCGAGGTGGCGTATTCCGCCACCAAGGGCGCGGTGGTCGCGCTGACCCGGTCGCTGGCGGCGGAGCTTGCCCCCACGGGCATACGGGTGAACTGCGTGGCTCCGGGCGTTATCCAGACGGATATGCTCACCGCGCTGCCCCAGGAGATCGTGCCGCAGCTGGTGGAGGAGACGCCGCTGGGGCGGCTGGGCACACCGGAGGACATCGCCGCCGCCGTCAGCTTCTTCGCGGACGAGAGAGCGTCCTTCGTCACCGGGCAGGTGCTGACCTGCGACGGGGGATTTATACTGTAAGGACTGCACGCAGCAGCCCGCCTTGCATGAGGCGGGCTGCTGTGTTTTTTTATAGGTGCCCCTCCGGGAGAGGCTGGTTGTGGAGCATGACGCGCCCGAAGCAGGTGAGGCTCCGCCCGCTGCCCCGGTGAAACACCACGTCCATGTCGGCGCGGAGGCGGTTCAGGGAGAACAGGTAGACCATGCCGAAGCCGTCCCGGTAATACTGCTTGCACAGCATATCGCCGTCCACGCAGAAAATGCCTACATCGCCGTTTTGCAGGGGATCGTGGTTCACATAGACCACCGCGCCGTCGCCGATGGCGGGGGACATGGAGTCGCCCTGTATGCGGACGGCCAGCTCTGCGCCGGGGGGTACGTCGCCGGTGACGGGCAGCAGCTCGTAGTCCTCGCCGAATACCGGCGCGGCAAAGCCGGCGGCGGCAGGGGAGGTATAGAGGGGGATCGTGCGGTCCTCGCCGCAGGAGGAGGCGGCGGACAGGTCGTCGGTCATCTCCCGCAGGGCGTCCACCAGCGTGCAGACGGTCTGGCGTCCGGACAGAGGCAGCTGGCGGTATTTCGCCAGAAGGCGGTGCTCCTCGTCGCTGTGGCTGGCGGCAGCGCGGTAGCTGCCCCGGTACAGGTAGTTGGGATCGGCGTCCAGCGCGTCAAAAAGCCGCAGCAGCACGCCCTCCTTGGGCGCGCTGACGCCCGTTTCGTAGTTGCCCACGGCGGACACGGACACACCCAGCTTGTCCGCCAGCTGCTGGCGTGTCAGCCCCAGCTCCTCGCGCCGGCGGCGCATTTGCTCTCCAAAGGACACGAGATCACCCCCTCGACAAAGTTCGACATCCCTCGACAGGATTCGACAGCTCTTGACAGTATACTACTCTGAAAACTTGGTTTTGTCAACCACAAATCACAAGAATCTTGTGATTTTAGGCTTGACATCACAAGATTCTTGTGATACAGTAGCGTCAACAACAAGTTTCTTGGCGTTGCGAGGGAGGTGTCACAAGAATGTTGGCACAGAAAAAGCCGCCGCACCGGTCGGGCGCAGCGGCAAAGGGGGCGTTTTTACGGTCAGCCTTGGGGGTCGATGATCGTTACACTGTCGCCCAGCAGGTGAACTCCCGGCAGGACGTCAAGGTTAGGGGCGGTGATGGTGCCCCGCCATAGCTGATACTCGCAGCGTTCGTCGATCCACCCTTCGGCGTTCAGTGTGCCGCCGTTCAGCAGCACAGCGGGGATCATGTCGGGGTGCTCCGCACTGACATTCCAGCTATCGGCGACGGAGACGACGCCGCCCCAGCAGACCATCCGGGGACAGTCCGTAAGGAACTTCACAGAGAGCGCGCCGCCGGTGACACAGATGTCGCCGGTGACAAAGGCACCCTCGGACACCGTAAGGCTACCGGAGCGCACCACCAGATTGGCGGTGTGTTCCCCGTCGCCGTTGGCGGCGAGGAACAGGTAGGGCGTCACCACATCCGCGCCATCCACGATGAGCGCAGGCCACGACTGCCCGCAGCCGCCCGTCTCCAAAGGCTGGGTGAGCGTCAGCTTACCGCCGCCGGTGATAACCACGGTATCGAAACCGGCGAACAGACCGACACCGTCGCCGGTGCCGTTATCGGCGCGGCAGTCGCCCTCGACCTCCAGCCACAGGATGCCGCCGAAGTCACTGCAAAGACCGGGGATGAAGCTGTCGGCGGCGCGGACGTGGATACAGTGGTATAACTGACCACCCCAGCAGAAGCGTCCATACGCGCCCTCCTCCGTGGCTTTGCCGTCGGTCAGCTCCGCCATGGACAGTCCGTCGCTGCCGCCCAGCTGGGAGAACGCGCCCTCATGCCACAAGGGAATGCGATCCGGCGCGCCGCGCTTGGCAGAGGACGCCAGCGGCAGGGAACTGTCGGTATCGGCGATGGGTGACCAGTCAAGATAGTCGTCATAAACGCGGCACACCTCCGGGATGCCGTCCAGCGGCGAGCCGTCGCCAGAGGTGTCGGCGGGTGCGCCGCAGGCGCAGAGGGTAAAAAGCAGAGAAAGCGTGAGAAGAAGCAGAGACAGTTTTTTCATGGGAGTTGCTCCTTTCTAACGGTGGTTGGTACCATCGGTTAACAAGGGCAACCTCTTGTTAATCGATGGTATGAACAGTATACTCCTTGCCGGCGGAGGACGCAACAAAAAAACCGCCCTGCTTACGCAAGACGGTTTTTGGTGGGGGATGGTGGATTCGAACCACCGAAGGCGTTGCCAGCAGATTTACAGTCTGTCCCCTTTGGCCACTCGGGAAATCCCCCAGATATACGGGTATTCGATTGGAGCTGGTGGACGGATTCGAACCCCCGACCTGCTGATTACAAATCAGCTGCTCTACCAGCTGAGCTACACCAGCATCTCACCAGCGAACCGTATTATAGCAGACGTTCCCCACATTGTCAACAAGAAAGTTTATCAGAAAGGAGAAATTCATCGCTTTAAAGGCATACCACGCCTGCGGAGGCGGGCAAAACCACAAAAGAGGGGGAGAATACCATGACATTACAAGAGATCTCCGTGCTGTACGACGAGAGTGCCGCGCAGCTCTCCGGGCGGCTGTCGGAGCTGCGGCTGTGCCTGCGGCAGACGGAGGACGCAGAGGAGGCGCGCCGCCTACGGCGGCGGATCGAGGAGCTAAGACCGCTGCTGACCCAGTGCCGCAAGCTGTCCGGGCTGACGGAGCGGTACTACGACAGGAGCTTCTATGGCTACCGTGAGTACCGGATATGACATTATGGATCGGGCGGGGCTACAGGCGTGGCTGCGGGAGCAGGCGGGCGACAACGGCTCGCGCCGTCACCGTCTGCTGCGGAACCTGCCCCGCGCCGTGGCGGCGGAGTTGACGCCCCGCCAGCGGGAGATGCTGGAGCTATACATATATCATAATATGTCCGTGACGGACATCGCCGACGCGCTGGGCGTGAACAAATCCACCGTTTCCCGCTCCCTGCGGCGGTCGTTTCAGCGGCTGGAGCGGTGCCTGAAATACAGCCTGTGAGAAAAAACGCGGCGCAGAGGCGGGAAAGGCTTGACTTTTCCGCCTCTGCCACCTATTATATTGCCATCTATGTGTTCGCCGCCGATGCGACGAGGGAGAGAGGGATCATTCCATGTATCAAAAACTGCTGCACACCAAGGGCTTGCGGCTGGTGGGCGGACTGCTGGGCGGGCTGCTGCTGGCGTTTTCCATCAATGTGTTCATCGTGCCCCACGGGCTATACGGCGGCGGAGCCTACGGTCTGTGTCAGGTGGTGCGTACCCTGCTGCAGCGGGCGTTCGCGCTGGATCTGTCCTTCGATCTGGCAGGTGTGCTGTATTTCTTCGTGAACGTGCCGCTGTTCCTGCTGGCGTTCCGGGCACTGGGGCGGACGTTCTTCTGGAAGGCGGCCATCTGCACCGCCGCCAACTCCCTGTTTCTGGCGATCATCCCCTCCCCCGCCACGCCGGTGATACCGGATCTTCTCACCAGCTGCATGGTGGGCGGTATTCTGGTGGGCTTTTCCGGCGGTCTGGTGCTCAGCTGCGGCTGCTCCACCGGCGGGCTGGACATTCTGGGGCTGTATTTGAGCAAACGCGGCAGCCGCTTCACCGTGGGGCGGTTCTCCATCACCTTCAACGCGGGGCTGTATACCCTGTGCTTCTTCCTGTTCGACGCCACCACCGCCATCTACTCCGCTATGTACAACGTGCTGAGCAATCTGTTCCTGGACAGACTGCACCGGCAGAACGTGGCGGTGCAGCTGCTGATCTTCACCAAGAAGAACGACCCGGAGCTGCCCCGCTACATCATGGAGCAGCTGGATCGCGGCGTGACCAGCTGGACGGCGCAGGGCGGCTGGACGGGGGACGACGTGCAGGTGCTGTGCGTGTGCCTGTCCAAGTACGAGATCGACACGCTGCGGCAGGTGCTGCACGACGTGGATCCCGACGCCTTCTACGTGATGCAGGAGGGCGTCCGCGTGGGCGGCAACTTCAAACGCCATCTGGGATGATCAGCAAGGACGCGAAACGCCATCCGGCAGGGTGGCGTTTCGCGTCTTTTTGGGCGGTTTGACGAAAAACGGGGTGCGGCGCATCCCCCGCCGGCGGGGCGGAAGCGGAGCCCTCTGCAACCGCCCTCCCGCACGGTATTTCGGACTTTTCGCGAAAAAGGCACTGCGCTGCGGTAACGTTTTTGCAGAACCACAGTTTTTTGCACAAAACAACCAAAAATATATACGTTCTTGTCGTTCAAAGATTGTTCATTTTGCGTCTTGAAACTTGAAAAAGGGCGGCGTATATTAGAAGCGGTCTTAGAGACAGGCGCGTTTTTGTGGTAATTTTACGGAAACGTAACTTTTCCCTTGGGGTACTTTCGTGGTTTTAACTGTGAAAGACCCCTTAAAAACGCTTGCCGTGTTAAGAAACCGTTACGAAAAAAGGAGGAGCCGTTATGACCCGACAAGAAGCCGTCGAGCGTCTGTGTGACGTGTATGCCGGCAGCTACGACGTGAACCGCTGCGAAGAGTCCGAGCACTCTCTGGCAGCCACCATGGACTTCTACGCCACCGCCGAGAAGTACGTCCTCTCCCGAAAGGCCAAGCTGTGGCAGGCAAACAGCTTCGAGTACGTATACCTCTTCGATGTTCCCCATCTGACGAAGGAGATCTACGAGAAGTGCGAGAAGCTGGCTTACGAGCGCGGCATGGCGCGGATCCAGCCCGACCCCAACCATATGTACACCTACATCACCGCGCTGTTCGTCTGTGACAGCTGCGACGAGGAGGCACGGAAGGCACTGAAGAAATGCCGCCTGTACAAGAGCTTTAAGCTGTCCTACTGGGGCTGGATGGACTTCCACACCGCGATGGTGGTGCTGCCGGAGGAAAAAATCAGCACCAACGCCAGCGGACATAGTGCAGCACAGGTTTTCGAAAGAGGCCTGTTTCATAAGCAAAAGAAATCGCTATTCAGAAAGGAGAGAGCTGTATGAACGCTGCGTTGTTCCTTATCATTGGCTGCGCCGTGCTGGTCGTAGGTTATATTTTCTACGGTGGCTGGCTGGCCAAGAAGTGGGGCGTGGATAACTCCCGTCCTACCCCTGCCCACACCCTGGAGGATGGCAAGGACTATTGTCCCGCCAAGGCTCCCGTGCTGATGGGTCACCACTTCTCTTCCATCGCCGGTGCCGGCCCCATCAATGGCCCCATCCAGGCTGCCGTTTTCGGTTGGGTTCCCGTTATGCTGTGGATCCTGATCGGCGGTATCTTCTTCGGCGGTGTCCATGACTTCGGTGCCCTGTTCGCCTCCATCCGTCATAAGGGTGAGTCCATCGGCGAGGTCATCGGTGACGCTATCGGTGCCAAGGCCAAGAAGCTGTTCATCACCTTCGCTTACCTGACCCTGATCCTGGTGGTCGCCGCGTTCGCTTCCATCGTCGCCAACACCTTCAAGGCGACCTACACCGCCGAGGGTCTGGTGGATCTGGAGGCCTCTGCCGCCAACGCTTCCACCGCTATCATCTCCATCCTGTTCATCGTGATGGCTGTCCTGTTCGGCTTCTTCGTATACCGCCGTAATGCCCCTCTGGGCATCTCCACCGTTATCGGTGTTATCGGTATCGTGGTCTGCATGATCATCGGTCTGAACTGGCACCCCATCTATCTGAGCTACACCGTGTGGATGATCATTGTCGGTCTGTACATCGCTGTGGCCTCCGTCACCCCCGTGTGGATCCTGCTGCAGCCCCGTGACTACCTGAGCTCCTTCCTGCTGTACGGCATGATGGTTCTGGCTGTGGTGGGTATCGTCGGCTGCGCTCCCACTGTGGATATGCCCGCCTTCACCGGCTTCTATGACACTCTGGCTCCCAGCGGCACTTCCCTGGGCTATATGTTCCCCGCTCTGTTCGTGACCATCGCCTGCGGTGCTGTGTCCGGCTTCCACTCTCTGGTTGGCTCCGGCACCACCTCCAAGCAGCTGGATCAGGAGAAGGACGCCAAGCCCATCGCTTACGGCGGTATGCTGATCGAGTGCGCTCTGGCTCTGATCTCCGTCTGCGCTGTTGGTTACATCTGGGCTTCCTATGCTGACGGCACCACCACGACGCCTACCGTCGTGTTCGCCACCGGTCTGGCTTCCATGTTCTCCAAGGTCTTTGGCAGCGGCTGCTACAACGTGGTGTACTCCATGCTGATCCTGGCTGTGTCCGCTTTCTGCCTGACCTCCGTGGATACCGCTACCCGTCTGGCTCGTTATATGTTCGCTGAGTTCTTCGTCGAGCCCGGTCAGTCCCGCGAGGATCTGACGGGCTGGAAGCGGGTCATCACCAACCCCTATGTGGCTACCGGTATCACCGTGGTGGCCGGCGTGGCTCTGGGTCTGACCGGCTATGCCAAGATCTGGGCTCTGTTCGGTGCTGCTAACCAGCTGCTGGCCGCTCTGGGTCTGCTGGCTGTGTGCTGCTGGCTGGGCAAGATCGGTCGCAACAACAAGATGTTCTACTTCCCCATGTTCTTCATGCTGATCGTGACCCTGACCTCTCTGGTGTTCACCATCAAGGCGCAGATCGTCGGTATCATGGCCGGCGGCGCAGGCGTGGCATGGTTCTACATCCGCGGTATCATCGGCGTCCTGCTGGTGATCCTCGCCATCGACCTGGTGGTGGAGGGCATCCGTGCTCTGGGCCGCAACAAGCAGGCCGCCCAGAACTAACCGGTTTGGCTATCAGAAAACGTTCGTTCTGCTGCAAGAGCGACGCGTTTTCCCTCTGATATACCCATAATCTCCTCACAAAAGTAAGGACCCCGGCAGCAGCCGGGGTCTTTTGCTGCTTCTCACGTGGTCATCCCAAGGATTGCAAGATCTATCCATTAAAGTACATAAAACGAGGCAGGAGCCGCGTTGTGGTTTCTGCCTCGTTTAGCATAAGTATGTTCATTTTTGTTTTTGGAAAATTACTTTACAATCAGAGCAAACTTCCTTTGTCAAAGAAAGATTCCATGCCTTCATTCTGCTATGCCACCTCTTGTGCTGCAAGAATGTCTCCCAGTCCATTTCAAGTATCTCTTCTAATTCGTAGTCGCCATTAAACTTGCATATAATAACATATTCAAACTTTTGTTTGTCTTGTATTGTAGAGCCCTTTGGCTCTAATCCATAAAACACACCTGTTACAGTGCCGCTTGTAGATTTGATACTGTACCGGTCCCCTTTCCGGCTGATAGCATCAATGTTTTCCGTACCGATAGGTGCAGCAGCCAAGGTGGGCAGTCCCGTTGTTTTGTTATAATGCTCAATAGCTAAGTATTCGCCTAAATCCCCAATAACATTATTTGTTCGTATTACATTTCTAACTTTCAGCTCTTTAATAACCTTGCAGTAGAGCGACACTATTTCTGCTGTATTTAGCACTGTTAAATCCACAACAGACGACCTCCGAACGCACTGAGTTTTTGTTTAGTGTATCATAATTATTGCCCTCTTGCAATCTAATCTTTGCTATTCTCGTTCTGTTCATCTGGAAAGGGATTTTCTAAAAAGGAAAACCACCCCGTTGGGGTGGTTTCCTTTTTGTGACTGCCCACAGGCTTTGTTGTCTGCACTCCCGCACATCGCAAGGAAGGGGGAGTGTGAGGGGGGAACCTTTGACGGGTTCCCCCACTCGCGTTCAGTCACCCGCCCGCAGGCGACCACTTTTGCGTAGCAAAAGTGCTGCTCCAAAAAAGAAAGACACCCATGTGGGTGTCTTTCTTTTTTGGAGCGGGCGACGAGGCTCGAACTCGCTACCTCGACCTTGGCAAGGTCGCGCTCTACCAGATGAGCTACGCCCGCAAACGCAAGATGTATTATACCGCAAATCGGGTACCTTGTCAACCCCGTTTGTCCTTTTTCCGCAAAATTTCTGCCCGCCCCTTCCGGGGCGGGCAGAACCGTCTCAACGCATCAAGATCTCCACCACGCCGGCATTGGCGGCGTTGGGATAGAAGTTCGTCACCCAGCCGCTGCCGCCGTTGGCGTTCTGCACCTGCTGCACGATCTGCTGCACCCGGTACGCCTGCCCGTCAAAGGCACTGAGCTGCACCACCAGCTCGCTTTTGCCGTCCTGCGCCGCTTTGGTCAGCAGATTTTGCAGTGCCGCCACGTTGGTAGCGTGCACGATGTCAATAAGCTGCTGCTCCGACCGTTTGTAGTCGATCGTCACCACAATCTCGCTGTAATTCCGGGCGGAGTCGTCCACCGTGTACTGGATGTAGGACACGGCGTAGGAGCCCAGCGGCGTCTCCTGCTCCACCTCGCGGCACGCCTTGTTGGCGGCTTCGTTGGCGTCCAGCCCCTCCTGCGCGTAGTACAGCCAGATAGTGCCGGTGTCGGAGTGATTGCCCACCAGGATCAGAATGTTGTTCACCAGATCCTGATAGGTGTCGGCGCGGAGCACGTCGCGCCCCTCCCCTTCGTAGTAGGTGGGGCTGTGATCCTTCACCTCGTACCACTCCCTGTCGAGGAAGCTTCCGCAGCCCGTCATAAGGGCGGATAGCAGCGCGCACAGCAGCACGGCGCACCATCTTTTACTCATAAAATAGCCCCTCCTTTCCTCGCGCTTACAGCAGCTCTAACTGCTTCTCCTCGCTGTCCTCCATCTTCAGTATGGCACCGGCGGCGGGGATACTCCGCGTCCGGTAGCGGGCACCGTTGACGATGCCGCATTCCTCCGCTGCCATGACCCGCTCAAGCCGGTACTTGGGCTTGATGTTCATAACCTGCACGCCCTGCGTGCCCCGTGTGGTCTTGGGGGTCAGGAGCGACGTGTGCACCAGCAGTGCCCGCGGCTCCGTCGTCTCCAACGCCAGCTCCCGGTCGTCGGTCAGCTGCACCGCGCACACCAGCGGGAATTTGTCGCAGTAGGCACCCGTCAGCTTGCGGCGGTTGGACACCGTGGCGTAGGCACTCAGCGCGACACGCGCCGCCCTGCCGTTTTCGAAGAAGAACACCACGCTGCCGCTGTAATCCCCCGGCAGGCACAGCCATATCACGTTCTCCCCGGCGTCCATGCCCAGCTTGGCGGGCAGATAGTCGCCCAATGCCGAGGCCTTCGTCTCGCCGAACTCGCTGGCGCGGGTCTTATAGACCTGCTGCTTATCGGTGAAGAACATCAGCTCCGTGTTGTTGGTGGTCTCGAAGGACTGGCGCAGGCTGTCGCCCTCCTTGAACTTCTGCTCCCCGGACATCCGCAGGGACTGGGGCGTGATCTTCTTGAAATACCCCTCCCGGCTGAGGAACAGGTGCACGGGATAGTCCTCCGGCGCGTCCTCCTCGTCCTCCTCCGGCAGCTCGTGGCTGTACACGATCTCCGTCCGCCGGGGCATGGCGTACTTCTTTTTCACGTCCTCCAGCTCGCCGATGATGATTTTCCGGATACGTCCCGGCTTGGACAGCGTGTCCTCCAGATCCTCTATCTCGTCCTGTAAGGCGGCGGTCTCCGCCACCCGCTTGAGGATATACTCCTTGTTGATGTTCCGCAGCTTGATCTCCGCCACGTACTCCGCCTGCACCTGATCGATGCCGAAGCCGATCATCAGATTGGGGATGACCTCGGACTCCTCCTCCGTCTCCCGGATGATCCGGATGGCGCGGTCAATGTCCAGCAGGATACGCTTCAGACCCTGCAAAAGATGCAGCTTCTCCTTCTTCCGGTTCAGAATGAAGTACACCCGCCGCTTCACGCAGTCGGTGCGCCACGCCGTCCACTCCTCCAATATCTGTCCCACGCCCATAACGCAGGGCATACCGGCGATAAGGATGTTGAAGTTGCAGCTCACCGTGTCCTGCAGGGGCGTCAGACGGAACAGCTTCGCCATCAGCTTGTCGGGATCTGTGCCCCGCTTCAGATCGATGGCGAGCTTCAGACCGCTCAGATCCGTCTCGTCCCGCATGTCGCTGATCTCCTTGATCTTCCCCGCCTTTACCAGCTCCGCCACCTTGTCCAAAATCGCCTCAATGGTGGTGGAATAGGGTATCTCGTAGACCTCGATGACGTTCTCCTTCTTGTCGTACCGCCACCGGGCGCGTACCTTCAGGCCGCCCCGTCCCGTGTCGTAGATACCGCGCAGATCGTTGCCGTCGCAGATGATCTGCCCGCCGGTGGGGAAGTCGGGGGCCAGCAGGGTAGAGGCGATGTCGTGGTCGGGATTTTTCAGATACGCCACCGTCGTCTCGCACACCTCGCCCAGATTGAACCCGCAGATCTGGCTGGCCATGCCCACGGCGATGCCCTGGTTGGCGCTGACCAGCACATTAGGGAAAGTCACGGGCAGCAGGGTCGGCTCGGTGGTGGTGCCGTCGTAGTTGGGCACGAAGTCCACCGTCTCCTTGTCGATGTCCCGGAACAGCTCTTCGCAGACGCTTTCCAGCTTGGCTTCGGTGTAGCGGGCTGCGGCGCAGGACATATCCCGGCTGTAGGCCTTGCCGAAGTTGCCCTTGCTGTCCACAAAGGGGTGCAGCAGCGACTCGTTGCCCTTGGCAAGACGCACCATCGTCTCATAGATCGCCTGATCGCCGTGGGGGTTCAGACGCATGGTCTGCCCCACGATGTTGGCGGACTTGGTGCGGCTGCCGGTGAGCAGCCCCATTTTATACATGGTATACAGCAGCTTCCGGTGGGAGGGCTTGAAGCCGTCGATCTCCGGAATGGCGCGGCTGACGATGACCGACATGGCGTAGGGCATATAGTTCTCGTCCAGCGTGGCGGTGATGGGCTGCTCCACCACCGCGCCCCGCAGCCCCATTACGTTGGGGTCGCCTGCGTGCCGTATTTCTTTTTCTTCCGATTTCTTCTTTGCCATAGGAACAGTGTCCTTTCTTATATGCGCCTCTTGTGAGGCGTGTTCCTCCCCGCCGGGGGCGGCGCAGGAGGCGCGCCGGTCAGCTTACGTCTATCATATCCAGATAGCGATGGCCATTCTCGGCGATATAGTCCTTGCGTCCCGCCAGATTGTCGCCCAGCAGCAGGTCAAAGACCCGCGCCGTCTCCTCGGCGTCCTCCGGCAGCACACGGATGAGCCGCCGCGTCTCCGGGCTCATGGTGGTCATCCACATCATCTCCGGGTCGTTTTCGCCCAATCCCTTGGAACGCTGCACGTTGACCTTCTTGCCCTCCAGCTTCTTCAAAATGTCCGCCTTCTCCTTCTCCGAGTAGGCAAACCACGTTTTCTCGCCGGATTTCTCCTTGCAGGTGATCTCGAACAGCGGCGTCTCCGCAATATAGACGTACCCCTCCCGAATGAGCGTGGGGCACAGGCGGTACAGCATGGTCAGGATCAGCGTCCGGATCTGGAAGCCGTCCACGTCGCCATCGGTGCAGATGACCACCTTGCTCCAGCGCAGGTTGGCAAGGTCGAACTGGTTCAGATCCTTCACCATCTTCCCGCTGACCTCCACGCCGCAGCCCAGCACTTTCATCAGGTCGGTGATCACGTCACTCTTGAAAATGCGAGGATAGTCCGCCTTCAAGCAGTTCAGTATCTTGCCCCGGACGGGCATCAGCCCCTGAAATTCCGCGTCGCGGCTCTGCTTGCAGGCACCCAATGCGGAGTCGCCCTCCACAATGTAGATCTCCCGCCGCTCCACATCCTTGGTGCGGCAGTCCACGAACTTCTGGACGCGGTTGGCGATGTCGATCTTCTCCGTCAGCTTCTTTTTTTGGTTGATGCGGGTGCGCTCCGCCGTCTCGCGGCTGCGCTTGTTGATGAGCACCTGCGCGGCGATCTTCTCCGCCGCCTCCCGGTTCTCGATGAAGTATATCTCCATCCGGCTCCGCAGGAACTCCGTCATGGCCTCCTGCACGAACTTGTTGGTGATGGCCTTCTTCGTCTGGTTCTCGTAGCTGGTCTGGGTGGAGAAGCTGTTGCTCACCAGCACGAGGCAGTCCTGCACGTCCGGGAAGGTGATCTTCGCCTCGCCCTTGGCGTACTTGTTGTTGTCCCGCAGATACTTGTCGATGGCGGACACCATGGCGGAGCGCGTCGCCTTCTCCGGGCTGCCGCCGTGCTCCAGAAAGCTGGAGTTGTGGTAGTATTCGCACACGGCGACCCGGTTGGAAAAGCACAACGCCACGCTGAGCTTCACCTTGTACTCCGGCTTGTCCGCTCTGTCGCGTCCCTTCCGCTCCGCCTCCCAGAACTCCGGCTCCGTCAGCGCATCGTCCCCCGCCAGCTCGTTCACATAGTCCACAATACCGTGCTCGTAGACGAAATCCTCCGTCTCAAGCTTCCCGGCGGACACCTCGTTTTTCAGCCGGAACGTAACGCCGGAGTTCACCACCGCCTGCCGCTTCATCACGTCCCGGTAGTAGTCCACGGGGATCTGGATGTCCGTGAACACGTCCAGATCCGGCAGCCAGCGGATGGTGGTGCCGGTGCGCTTCCTGCTGCCCGTCTGCGGCGTGACCTCCAGCTCGCCCACGATCTCGCCCCGCTCGAAGTGCAGCCGGTACTCCTTCCCGTCGCGCCACACCGTCACGTCCATGTAGCGGGAGGCGTACTGGGTGGCGCAGGAGCCAAGCCCGTTCAAGCCCAGGGAGAACTCGTAGTTCTCGCTGTTCTCGTTGTCGTATTTTCCGCCGGCGTACAGCTCGCAGAACACAAGCTCCCAGTTGTACCGCCCCTCTTTTTCGTTCCAGTCCACCGGGCAGCCGCGCCCCTGATCCTCCACCTGTATGGAGTGGTCGGCGAACCGCGTCACGGTGATGAGACTGCCGTGCCCGCCCCGCGCCTCGTCAATGGCGTTGGACAGGATCTCGAATACCGCGTGTTCGCAGCCCTCCAGCCCGTCAGAGCCAAAAATGACGCCCGGACGTTTCCGGACGCGATCCGCCCCCTTCAGACTGGAGATGCTCTCATTATCATAAGCTGTTTTCTTTGCCATATTTCCCTCCGGTATGCACCGAGAATAATGCAACATACATTATATAGTATCTCCCTCCGTTTTGCAAGGGTTCCCCATCTCCCTGTTCCCCGCCCCTTCCGCAAAATGGGCGCGGTCGTCCGAAATTATGACGGGTTTACAGAAAAAATAACCTCTCCGCAACCGCCCTCATCCGTTCCCCCACAGGGTTTTGCACAATTTCCACACCTTTATCCACAGGCGTTATGTCGCCTCTTTTATCGCCATAAAAGTTGCAAAAATCTCCTAAAACCGGATATTCTATCGAACTTTCCTCTTTTGCATGTTTGCCTGCATAATGTGCATATCCTTCCACTCGCTGGGAAGTCAACACCGTGTCCCACAACCCCGGCAGCCCTTGCGCGCCAGTCCCTCCCGCCCCTCACTGGGCAGATGTGACAAAACACACCGCCGCTGCGCCGCGCAACTTTTCCGCCACGCTGCAAATTTTTCTCTTGCGCCCGTCCGCCCGCCGTGCTATGATGAAAATACAGTTGTTCGCAACAGGCGGACACAGGAGGGAAAGCTATGGAGAAACAGAAATACTATTTAGTGGCAGCGGACGCACTGCCGGAGGTGTTCCTCCGGGTGGCGGAGGCAAAACGTATGCTGCAAGTGGGCGAGGCCGCCACCGTGGGGGAGGCGGCGCGCATGGTGGGCATCAGCCGCAGTGCCTTCTACAAATACAAGGACGCGGTGCAGCCCTTCCAGAATATGCACGCGGGGCATATCATCACCTTCTACGCGCTGCTGAAGGACAACCCCGGCGTCCTGTCCAGCTATCTGTCCATCTTTGCCAATTCCGGCGCGAATATCCTGACCATCAACCAGACCATCCCCACCAACGGCTGCGCCGGCGTCACCATCTCCGCCGAGACGGGCGGTATGTCCGAGGAGCTGGACGATCTGATGACCCGCGCCGCGGCGGCGACGGGCGTGCTGAAATTCGAGATCATGGCGGGCTGACCGTCGCCGTACCCACAACAAACGACAAAAAAGAACCGTCCTTCCGGACGGTTCTTTTTTGTCGTAAGCTTACTCCGCCTTGGGAGCCTCGGCAGCAGCCTTGGCAGCGGCGGCCTTCTTCTCGGCGGCAGCCTTCTGCGCGGCCTTGAACTTCTCCTTCTCCTCGGGAGTAGGGATAGGCTCGATGGCATTGCGGGGGCAAGCCTTGGCGCACATACCGCAGTTCTTGCACTTGCTGTAATCGATCACAGCCACGTTGTCCACCACATGGATGGCGTCGAACTTGCAGGTACGCTCGCACATACCGCAGGCGATACAGCTGTTGTCGCAGACCTTCGTCACAGCGGGACCCTTGTCCTTGTTGGAGCAGTCAACGAACACCTTCTGCTTGTAGGGCACCTCCACGATCAGGTGGTGGGGACAGGCGGCGCGGCAGGCACCGCAGTTGGTGCACTTCTCCTTGTCCACCACGGCAACGCCGTTGATGACATGGATGGCGTCGAACTTACAGGCCTCCACGCAGGAGCCGAAGCCGAAGCAGCCGTAGCGGCACGCCTTGACATCGCCGCCGCAGACCTTGGTGGCGGCGAGACAGTCCTTCACACCGCGATACTCAAAGTTCTCCTTGGCGTTGCAGCCGCCGTTGCACAGCACATGGGCGACCATCTTGTCGCCGGAGGGAGCCTCCATGCCCATGATGGCAGCGATCTTGGCGGCATTTTCAGGGCCTGCGGGGGCGCAGGCGGTAACGGGAGCCTTACCGGCGAGGATCGCCTCGGCGCAGCCGCCGCAGCCGGGATAGCCGCAGCCGCCGCAGTTGGCGCCGGCGAGACATGCCTGGATCTCCGGCAGGCGGGGATCCACCTGCACCTCAAAAACCTTTGCGGCGATGGCGAGGATAAGGCCGAAAACGATGGCGAGTACGCCCAGAACGGCGATCGCATAAACAATAGTCATATTCTTCTACCTCCTTACCAGACCTTCAGACCGCTGAAGCCCATGAACGCCAGAGCGATCAGACCGGCGGTGACCAGCGCGATGGGGAAGCCATCGAAAGCCTTGGGGTTCTCGCTGGAGACGTCCAGCTGCTCACGGATAGCCGCGAACAGGAAGATGGCCAGCAGGAAGCCCAGACCGCCGGTGATGCCGTAGACCACGGACTCGATGAAGTTGTAGTCGTTCTGGGTGTTCAGCAGCGCGACGCCCAGCACGGCGCAGTTGGTGGTGATCAGAGGCAGATACACGCCCAGCGCGGTGTACAGGGTGGGGATGTTCTTCTTCAGGAACATTTCCACGAACTGCACCAGCGCGGCGATGACCAGAATGTACGCCACCGTCTGCATAAAGCCCAGACCGAAGGCAATAAGGATCTTGTTGACGCCATAGCACACGGCGGAGGCCAGACCCATAACGAAGGTCACGGCTGCGCCCATACCCACGGCGGTATCGATCTTCTTGGACACGCCCAGGAAGGGGCAGATGCCCAGGAACTGCGCGAAGATGAAGTTATTGGTCAGAATTGCGCCAAGAGAGATGGCGAGCAGTGTAGTCACAGTCATAACTTACTTGGCCTCCTTTTTCTTAGCACTCTTGGCCAGAGCCCACTGCATCACGGCGATAAGGCAGCCCAGCGTCAGGAAGCCGCCCACGGGCAGGGTCAGCACCTTGATGCCGAACTCCTCGGGGAAGATGGTGATGCCGGGTGCGCTGCCCAGCGCGCCGCCGCCCAGCAGACCGCCGCCGAAGGTGCCGGAGCCGAAGAACTCACGGAACACGCACATGACGATCAGCACGAGGGTGTAGCCGATGCCCTGGCAGATGCCGTCCACCGCAGAGGCACCCACGCCGTTCTTGGAGGCAAAGCCCTCCGCACGGCCGAGGATGATGCAGTTCACGACGATCAGGGGGATAAACACGCCCAGAGAGTTGGACAGGGCGGGGACGAACGCCTTCAACAGCAGATCGACGCAGGTCACGAAGCCGGCGATGACCACGATGTAGCAGGCGATACGCACCTCATTGGGGATGATCTTACGCAGCAGGGAAATAAAGATGTTGGAAAGGGTCAGAATGATCAACACGCTGACGCCCATGCCCAAGCCGTTGAAGAACGACGTGGTGATGGCCATGGTGGAGCACATACCCAGCACCTGAACCAAGACGGGGTTCTGGGTGATCAGACCCTCTTTCAGTTGCTTACCGAAATTCATGTTACAGCTCCTCCTTTCTTAGCCCAGCAGTTCGGCAACAGCCAGAGCGGCATTCGCGCCCATGTTGATGCCCTTGGTGGAAACGGTGGCTCCGGAGACGGCGGTGATGTTCTTGCCCACCACCAGAGAGCCTGCGCCGCTCATGCCGACGAACTGATCCAGCACGGGCACGCCGGCGGCGTTCAGCTCGTTGCCCACGACCTTGGTGCCGATGCCGGAGGTCTCAGCGTGGCTGACCACGGAGACGCCGGTGATAGCCTTGTCGGCGTCCACGCCCACCATCATCACGATGGAGCCCTGAGAGCCGGAGGCGGAGATCTTCATCACATAGCCATTGTCCGCGCCGCCGGTGGTCATGGGATACAGCTCCATGAGCTTGCCGCCCTGTGTGGACGCGGCGGCGGTCATGTCGTCGGTGATTTCCATTTTATCGCCGAACTCGCTGCCCTCGGGGGCAACGGCACTCATGGCGATACGGGTGTTCTCGGCCTCGATGGCCGCGATCTTGTCGGCGGTCACGTTGTCCACCAGACCCAGCAGGGCGGCAACAACGAGGGAAATAACGGTCAAGGTGCCGGCGACCTTGAGAATAAACTTACCGGAGATCTTCATTATTTCGCCGCCTCCTTCGTCTTCTTTTCTTTCTTCGGCGCACCGTAGATGGTGGGACGGATGTACTTATCCAGCAGCCACGTGGTGCAGTTCATGATCAGGATGGAATAGCAGACGCCCTCGGGATAGGAACCAAAGCGGCGAATGAAGCAGGTCAGCAGACCGCAGCCGATACCGAAGATCAGCTGACCGGGCTTGGTAACGGGGGAGGTGGCATAGTCGGTGGCCATGAAGATGGCACCCAGCATCAGACCGCCGCCGAACACGTTGTACAGCATATACTGCACGTTGTCGATACCGGCGGGCGCCGCGATCAGGGTCAGGATGGCCACGGTGCCGATGTACGCCACGGGGATCTGCCAGGAGATGACCTTGCGGATGAGCAGATAAATGCCGCCCACCAGCAGGCACAGCGCGGAGACCTCGCCCAGAGAGCCGCCCACCTTGCCCAGGAACATATCGCCGATGGAGTAGTTGCTGATCAGGGTGGTGAACGCCTCCTCGGTGCCCTCCTTCATAATCGTCATGGGAGTGGCGGCGGAGGTCACGTCGGGACGGATGCGGGGGATCGCCCAGGTGGTCATGGCGGTGGCATAGCTTGCCAGCAGGAACGCACGCCCTGCCAGCGCGGGGTTCAGGAAGTTGCAGCCGATGCCGCCGTAAAGCTGCTTGACCACAACGATGGAGAAGAATGCGCCGATGATGATCGCCCACCAGGGCAGGTCAACGGGGCACACAAAGCTCAGCAGAATACCGGTGACAACGGCGGACAGGTCGCCCACCATGCAGGACTTCTTCATGAGCTTGCGATACGCCCACTCGAAGAACACGCAGGACACCACGGATACCAGCGTCAGCACCAGAGCCTTCCAGCCGAAGCAGTACACGCTCCACGCCAGAGCCGGCAGCAGCGCGATGATCACGTCCAGCATGATGGAACGGGTATCCTCGTTGGAGCGGATGTGGGGGGAGGAGGACGCGATCAGCTTCAGATTTTTGTAATCAGTCATGGTTTACGCCTCCTTCTTTTCGGCAGCGGCCTTTGCCTCGGCCTCCGCCTTGGCCTTGGCGGCCATTCTCGCGTTGTTGACCTCCTGCTTGCCCAGACGGAACGCATGGGTCAGCGGCAGGCGGGCGGGACAGGTATAGGTGCAGGCACCGCACTCGATGCAGTCCATGCCGTGCAGCACGTTCTGCCAAGTGTCCACATCGCCCTTCATCAGATACTTATACATGAACACAGGCTCCAAGCGGATGGGGCACACGCCCACGCACTTGCCGCAGCGGATGCACTGGGGATCCTCCACGAACTGCTCTTCCTTGTCGGCGAAGGCCAGCATGGCACCGGTGCCCTTACCGACGGTCACGTCCACGTCGTACTGGGCAAGACCCATCATCGGGCCGCCCATGATGAGCTTGTAGGTCTCGTCCTTCAGACCGCCGCAGGCGTCGAACAGCTTGGTGATGGGGGTGCCGATGGGGCACTCGATGTTCTTGGGATCGATCACGCCGGAGCCGGACACGGTGACGATCTTGTTCACCACGGGCATACCCTCGTACACGGCACGATAGATCGCGCAGGTGGTGTTCAGGTTGAAAATGCAGCAGCCTGCGTCGGCGGGCAGCTTGCCGGAGGGCACCTGACGGCCGGACACGGCCTGTACCAGCTGCTTTTCCGCGCCCTGGGGGTAACGGGTGTGGAGCACCTCCACCACCACGGGGGCGTTCAGCTCCGCGATCTTGGCGTTCAGCACGTCAGCCGCGTTCTGCTTGTTGGCCTCGATACCGATATACACCTTGTCCACGCCGAAGCACTTTGCCAGCAGGGTCGCGCCCTTGATGACCTGCTCCGGCCGCTCCAGACAGGTACGGTGGTCACCGGTGATGTACGGCTCGCACTCTGCGGCGTTGATGATCACATAGTCCACCTTGCCCAGACCGGAGCTGATCTTCACGTGGGTGGGGAACGTTGCGCCGCCCTGGCCCACGATACCGGCGTTCTTGACGATCTCCACCAGCTGCTCGGGAGTCAGGCTGTCGGGATCCTCTACGGGCTTGACTTCCTCGGAGATCTCATCCTGGAAGTCGTTTTCGATGACCACGGACATCATCTTGCCGCCCATATTGAAGGGGCGGGGCTCCACGGCTTTCACCGTGCCGGAGATGCTGGCGTGGATGGGGGCGGAAACGAATCCGCCGGGTTCGCCGATCCTCTGTCCAATCTTAACCTTGTCGCCCACCGCAACGATAGGCTTACAAGGCGCACCGATGTGCATAGACATGGGAATGACCACCTCAGCCGGCGCAGCCAGCTTTTCGATGGCCTTTTCATTGGTCGCGGCCTTCATGTCGTTGGGATGAACGCCGCCAAAGAAAGCTTGTGCCATTGTCTTCACCTCATCTTACTACCGGGTGGCACTATGCCACCGCATACTGCCTTAAATATTACAACAAAAATTTTCTCTTGTCCAGTCCCGCGATAAAATTCCTGCGGTTTTTTGCGGTTTTTGTGGAAATTTTTAGCGGCGAAGAGTCGCACTTGTGTTTTGTCTCGGGCTGTGATACACTATGTAGGTATAAGCGGACGGGACGCGTGTCTTATTGAACTCTGTATTGTACATCTTCTTGCTGTTCAAGTTGTACACCCGCGCCGCCGGCTCCGCAGTCATGGTATTCCGAAAGGATGGTGTTTAGTATGGTTCTTGATCGCGCTTCTCTGAAGATCGGGTCGAAATCTCTGCTCAAGACCGCGCGGGTCAGCCCCTATTGGTTCGTGCTTCTGGCTCTGATCATTTCAGAGATCATCAACGGCATAAACTACTACGTGCGTATGGATGACGTTCTCGCTTACGTCTACTCGCAGCAGTACGGAGTGGATCTGAGCTTTTTGGCTCTGCACCGGGAGTTCCCCTCATGGGTGGTGCTGTTCATCGCCATCGTGTGCTACCTGCTGCTTGAGGTGCTCTCGGCGGGCGTGTGGCTGTATCACCTCGGCATCCGCCGGGGAGAGGAGATGCCCTACACGACGTTGTTCGACGGCTTCTCCATGGCGGGGAAGGTCATCGCGCTGGCGGTGGTGCAGTACCTCTACGTGCTGCTGTGGTCGCTGCTGTTTGTCATCCCAGGCATTGTGGCGGCGTACCGCTACCGCTTTGCCATTCTGAATCTGTGCGAAAACCCGGAGATGGGTGTCATGGACGCCATACGCATGAGCAAGGCGCAGACCTACGGCTTCAAATGGCAGCTGTTCGTGCTGGATATGAGCTTCATCGGCTGGAACATTCTGGAGGTGCTGACGCTGGGCGTTTTGCAGATCTGGGTCCGCCCCTATCTGAACCAGACCAACGTGGCCTTTTTCCAAGAGATCAAGCGGGTAAAGGGTATCGGCTTCGTCCCTCCCCGGGAGGAGGACGGGCAGTTCCGCCCCCACGACCCCTTTGACCCCACGGACAATATGGGTATGTGATTCTTTTTTCGACAAATAGGGAGACAACCGTAAGGTTGTCTCCCTATTGTTTTATGTATTATGCACAGTTTTCCTAAGAGGCACTCGGTTTTTCCCGGAGAGAACGCCAAAAAAATTAACAAAATCGCTTTTGGGGTTGCGGTTAATTTTTTAACGTAGTACACTATTTCTATACGGACACCGGTCGCTTTGAGGTAGCGGTCAGGTCCTCATCCGCAATAGGAAAAATGTGTGTTAAGGAGAGTGTGCTGTGTTCAAGAAATTTACCAACGGCTGCGTGCGCGTAGTCAACCGGTGGCTGCCGGATGCCTTCCTGTTTGCCATCATCCTGACCCTCGTGGTGTTTGTCGGTGCCATGTGCGCCACCGGCATGGGTCCCATCGCCATCATCGCTAAGTGGGGCGATCAGAAGGGCGGCTTCTGGAATCTGCTGGCGTTCTCCATGCAGATGGCTCTGGTGCTGGTATTCGGCTCCGCCATGGCCTCCGCCAAGCCCTGCAAGAAGGCTTTGCGGACGGTGGCAGGGCTGTGCCACAACGAAAAGCAGGCGATTCTGGTCACCACCTTCGTGTCCACCCTGTGCTGCTGGCTGAACTGGGGCTTCGGTCTGGTCATCGGTGCGCTGCTTGCCAAGGAGGTCGTGCGCCGCGTGCCCTCCGTGGACTATCCCCTGCTGATCGCCTCCGCCTACTCCGGCTTCGTGATCTGGCACGCCGGTCTGTCCGGCTCCATCCCTCTGGATCTGGTGGCCGGCAAGGCATTCGGTGAGGTGACCTATCAGGCACCCATCACCGCCACGGTGTTCCACCCCATGAACCTCATTATGTGCGGCGTGATCCTGGTGCTGATGCCCTTTGTCAACTATGCCATGCACCCCCACAAGGAGCATACCGTCACCGTGAACCCCGCGCTGCTGGTGGACGAGGCGGAGAAGGAGTATCCGCTGGATACCCCCGCCGAGAAGCTGGAGCACTCCAAGATCCTGTGGGCCATCACCGTGATCTTCGGCTTTATCTATATCGTGTACTACTTTGTGCAGAACGGCTTTACGCTGGGTCTGAACATCGTGAACATGATCTTCCTGTTCCTGGGTCTGCTGCTTCACGGCGACCTGCGCCGCTATGTGGACGCCATCGGCGAAGCCGCTGCCGGCGCCGCCGGTATCCTGCTGCAGTTCCCGTTCTATGCCGGTATCATGGGCATGATGGTGGCTGCCAACGACCAGGGCGTGTCTCTGGCAGGCGTTATCTCCCAGTTCTTCGTAAGCATCTCCAACAACGTGACGTTCCCCATGCTGTCCTTCCTGGCAGCCGGTATCGTCAACTTCTTCGTCCCCTCCGGCGGCGGCCAGTGGGCCGTGCAGGGTCCCATCATGATGCCTGCCGGCGCGGAAATGGGTATCGAGGCCGGTCGTACCGCCATGGCCATCGCATGGGGCGACCAGTGGACCAACATGATCCAGCCGTTCTGGGCGTTGCCTGCGCTGGGTATTGCCAAGCTGTCCGCCCGCGACATCATGGGCTATCTGGTGGTGGTTCTGCTGTTCACCGGCGTGGTGGCCTGCCTAGGCTTCCTGGGCTGGGCACTGCTCTTCTAAGAAATACCATCCTCACAATATCTCCCCCCAACCGCACACAGGGACGGCGCGATGCGCCGTCCCTGTACGTTTTTTTGACGAAGAATTATTGCTGCGGGGCGGAGCCGTCGAAGGGAGATTCGAGGCAGGTGAGGTCACGGAGGCACTTGCGGAAGTCGTTGCAGAAGGAGGCGTACTCGTAGCCGGTGCAGATACGCTCATCCATGACGATGCCGAGAGGCATCATTTTTTTGCTCAGATCGCCGCTCATATAGTTGGGCACCGGCTTGCCCATGCAGACAAAGACGCTGGTGGTGCCGAACTCGTAGCAGTGGTGGTGGATATAGCTGGTCTTGATGGACGCCAGATTGGTGATGAACATACTGGTGTGGAAGGGGCTGAGGTCGATGATCTTCCGGGGCAGGAGCCCGTGCTTGTCCAGATGGTACGCCAGCCAGACCACGAGCTTGGGCAGACCGGGGACGGAGAACATGAACCGGGCGAATTTGTCGGTGCTGTTCTTCTGCTCCGCCCGGCTGTTGGCGGCGATGGCGTCGGCGATCTTCTGGTTGATGGTGAAAACGGTGTCCTTCGGCTCTAAATAGATCTTGAGCGTCGTCTCGTCCGGTGAGCCGTCGGCGCGCTTTTTCAGAATGACGAAGGAGACGCAGAAGTGGTTGCGCTCGTAGAGGTGGCTGTTGACCACGAACCAGTTGAGCTTGGGGTTGGTCTGGTACGCCTTATAATAGGCGGCGATGATGACCGCCATGTGGTTGAGTCGGACACCGGCGCGGCGTTTCTCGCGGATGTACGCCTTGATAAGCTCCTCGTCGATATTCTCGGTGACGCTGTTCCACGCGTCATATCGCTTGGGCATGATGTAGGGAATGGCAGCCACGATGGGCGGCAGGTTTTTTACGCGCTTTCCGTCAGGACGCATGGGCGGTTCCTCGATTCTGTCTGTGGTAGCACCATCATAGACCAAATTGCCGCAGATTGCAAGGTGGGCGGAGGTGTATTTTCTTCTTTACCTTTGGGCGGAACGTTGGTATAATAGAGTATTATTAAAGTTACCGTGGGGTGGAAGCGTCTTTTCCGCCCACGCCCGGAGAGGAGGGGCCGCCGTGAAATACCGCAGGTGGAATATCGCGCCGGAAAAGCCGGAGGCGCAGGCGCGCTTGCAGGCGGCGGGCTATCCCTACCTCGTCTCCGCGGTGCTGGCGGCAAGAGGCGTGGAGTCGCCGGAGCAGGCCGCCGCGTTCCTCGAAAGAGAGGACAAGCTGACTCTCAGTCCCTTCCTGATGAAGGACATGGACAAGGCGGCGGCGCGCTTGCAGGAGGCGTTGGCGCGGCAGGAGAGGATCGCCGTGTTCGGCGACTACGACGTGGACGGCATCACCGCCACGTGTATTCTAGTGGACTATCTCAAGCGGCGGGGGGCGGACGTGGTACACTACATCCCCCGGCGGATCGAGGACGGGTACGGCTTGAGCTGCGACGCCATACAGGGGCTGTACGACCATGGGGTACGGCTGCTGGTGACGGTGGACTGCGGCATTACCGGCGTGGAGGAGGTGGACTTCGCCAACCGGCTGGGGCTGGACGTGGTCATCACCGACCACCACGAGTGCCGGGAGGAGCTGCCGCGCGCCGTGGCGGTGGTGGACCCCCACAGGGCGGACTGCACGTATCCCTTTAAGCATCTGGCGGGCTGCGGCGTGGCACTGAAGCTGGTGCTCGCCATGGGCGGCGCGGAGCGGGAGGCCTCGCTGTTTGCGCGGTACTGCACCCTTGCCGCCATCGGCACGGTGGCGGACGTGATGCAGATGTCCGGGGAGAACCGCACCATCGTCTCGCAGGGGCTGAGCGCGCTGGAGAAATCGGATCTCATCGGGCTGCACGCGCTGCTCCGGGAGGCGGGGCTGAGCGGGAAGGAGATCTCGTCGGTGCAGATCGGGTTCATTCTGGCACCGAGGATCAACGCCGCAGGGCGCATGGGCGAGGCGGACAAGGCCGCCGAGCTACTGCTGTGCGACGACCCGGAGGCGGCGGAGCGCATGGCGAAGGAGCTGTGCGCCCTGAACCGGGAGCGGCAGAACGTGGAGCAGGAGATCTATGTGCAGGCGGAGGAGATGATCGGGCACATGCCCACACGCCAGCGCAGCGCGCTGGTGCTGGAGTCCAGCCGGTGGCATCAGGGCGTGGTGGGGATCGTAGCCAGCCGCCTGTCCGAAAAATACTCCCGTCCCAGCTTTATGATACATCTGAACGGACGCACGGGAAAGGGAAGCTGCCGCAGCTGGGGCGGATTCAATCTGTTCGCCGCGCTGGAGAGCTGCAAGGATCTGCTGCTGGGGTTCGGCGGCCATGAGCTTGCCGCCGGGTTCACCATCGACAGGGAGAACATCCCGGCGTTCCGGGAGAGAATGAACGAGTACGCCAGAAGCTACTGCAACGGGCATCCGCCGGAGCCGGCGTTGGAGGTGGATGCCGCCATCGCCCATCCCGGCGAGGTGACGCTGGAGGAGCTGGAATCTCTGTCGGTGCTGGAGCCCTACGGCAGCGGCAACGCACGTCCGCTGTTCTGTCTGCTGGGCGCAACGCTGCTGCGTACCCAGAACGTGGGGCAGAACCGGCACCTCAAGCTGCGGCTGGGCAAGGGCTGCGCCCAGTTTGACGGTATTTTCTTCTCCACGGTGGCGGAGCGGTGCGGCTGCGCCGTGGGCGACCGGGTGGACGCGGCGTTTTATTTGCAGATCAACGAGTTCCGGGGGAACAGGACGGTGCAGCTGCAGATGGTGGATATTCGTCCGTCCCTCTGCGCCAGCGGGCGGGAGCAGGAGGCTCTGACGCTGGTGACGCGGTGCGCGGAGGGGGAGCAGCTATCCCAGAGAGAGGCGCGGCGCGTTATGCCCACGCGGGAGCAGTTCGCCGCCGCATGGCGGTTTTTGGAGCGGGCGGTGCCGGAGGAGGGGCTGTCCGCCGACAGGCTGCCCCTGCTGCGGCACATGGCCGCCGAGATGCACGGGGCGGAGCCGTTTTTACACGCAGCCGCCTGCGTCGCCGTGTTCAAGGAACGGGGACTGCTGGAATGGCAGGAGACGGGCGACGCCGCGGAGCTGCATCTGTGCAGGGGGAAGCGGGTGTCGCTGGAGCAGTCGCCCCTTATGGCGAGCCTGCGATTTGACGGAGAGAAAGGAGGCGGTGCGCTGTGACGCCGCAGGAAATGTATGACCATCTGGTAGAGACTGTCAAGGGCTATAACCCGACGGCGGGCTTTGACCAGATCCGTGCCGCCTTTACCTACGCGGACGCCCACCACGCCGGGCAGAACCGGAAGGACGGCTCCCCCTTTGTGACCCACCCGCTGGCGGTGGCGCAGATCGTGGCGGAGGAGCTGCATCTGGACACGGAGTCCATTGTGGCCGCCCTGCTCCACGACACCATTGAGGACACCTCCGCCACCCATGAGGAGATCAGCAAGCTGTTCTCCCCCACGGTGGCCGATCTGGTGGAGGGCGTCAGCAAGCTGACGCGAGTCCACTACACCTCCAAGGAGGAGGAGCAGATGGAGAACCTTCGCAAGATGCTCATGGCTATGGCGAAGGATATACGGGTCATCCTCATTAAAATCTCTGACCGGCTCCACAATATGCGTACCATGGAGTACCAGACGCCGGAGAAGCAGAAGCAGAAATCCTTCGAGACTATGGAGATCTACGCCCCCATCGCCCATCGGCTGGGTATGCAGCGGATGAAGTGGGAGCTGGAGGATCTTAGCCTGAAATACCTCGACCCGGTGGGCTATCGGGAGATCACCGAGGCTCTGGACGAAAAGGCGGCGGAGTACGACGGGTTCATGTCCGCCGTCCATGACCGCATCGTCTCCCGGCTGAAGGAGGAGAACATCGATGCTGTGGTGTACGGGCGGATGAAGCACCCGTACTCCATCTATCGCAAGATGTATACCCAGAACAAGTCGCTGGACGACGTGTTCGACCTGTTCGCCTTCCGGGTCATTGTGGACACGGTGGCGGACTGCTACAACGTGCTGGGTATTATCCACGACCTGTTCAAGCCCATTCTGGGGCGGTTCAAGGATTATATCGGCACGCCCAAGCCCAATATGTACCAGAGCCTGCACACCACGGTGGTGGGCGAGAGCGGCATACCCTTTGAGGTGCAGATACGCACGAAGGAGATGCACGAGATCGCCGAGTACGGCGTGGCCGCCCACTGGAAGTACAAGCAGAACGGACAGGGCGCAGGCGACGAGCGCAGCTATGAGTGGGTGCGGCGGCTGCTGGAAAATCAGGAGGACGCCGACGCCGAGGACTTTATCCACTCCCTGAAGGTGGATATGTTCGCCGACGAGGTGTTTGTGTTCACCCCCAACGGCGACGTGATCAACCTGCCCGCCGGCGCAACGCCCATCGACTTCGCCTATACCATCCACTCCGCCGTGGGCAACCACATGGTCGGCGCGAAGGTCAACGGGCGCATCGTGCAGTTCGACTATCACCTGCGGAACGGCGACGTGGTGGAGGTCATGACCAGCAAATCCGCCCACGGCCCCAGCCGGGACTGGGTGAAGATCGCACGGAGCAGCAACGCACGGAGCAAGATCCGCCAGTGGTTCAAGAAGGAGAAGCGGGATGAGAACATCGTCAACGGACGGCAGAGCTTCGAGTCCGAGCTGAAGCGCACCGGCGTGACGCTGAAGGAGCTGACCAACGAGGACGTGCTGCCCGGCGTGCTGCGGAAGCTATGCTACAACAGCTTAGACGATATGTACGCCGCCATCGGCTACGGCGGTATCTCCGCGCTGAAGGTCATAGGGCGGCTGCGGGAGGACATCCAGCGGATACTCCACCAGCATCAGGCGGATCGGCAGGCGGAGGTGCCGGTGGCCGACCAGCCCCATGTCATGCGCCCCGCCGTGCCCCAGCGCGCCAAGAGCGAGCAGGGCATTGTGGTGGAGGGGCTGACCAACTGCCTTGTGAAGTTCTCCAAGTGCTGCACCCCCGTGCCGGGGGACGACATTGTGGGGTTCATCACCAGAGGGTACGGGATCTCCGTCCACCGGGCGGACTGTCCCAACGCCGACCCGGCGCGGCGGAAGCCCAGCGAGGCGGGGCGGTGGATCAAGGTGTCCTGGGGCAGCGACACGGAGGAGAGCTATCGCACGACGCTGGAGGTCACTGCCAAGGATCGCATTAACCTGATCATGGACGTGTCCACCATCCTGTCCAGCACCAAGACCCACGTGTCCTCCATGAATGCAAGGAGCACGCCGGACGGCTTCGCGCTGCTGTCGCTGGACATCGACGTGCCCAACAACGAGCAGCTGCGGACGGTGATGCGGAGGATCGAGCAGATCTCCGGGGTCATGCGGGTGACGCGGCCTGCCGGATAAGAAAAACGATTACAAGGAGTATAAAGGAGAGAGATATATGCGGGCTGTATTAACACGCGTGAAGCACGCGTCCGTCCAGGTGGACGGGAAGGTCATCGGAAAGATCGGTGAGGGCTTCCTCGTGCTGCTGGGCGTGACCCATGAGGACACGGAGGCGCAGGCGGAGAAGCTCGCCGATAAGCTCACCGGTCTGCGTATTTTCGAGGACGAGAACGAGAAGATGAACCGCAGTCTCACGGATGTGGGCGGGGAGCTTCTGGTGGTGTCGCAGTTTACGCTGTACGCCAACTGCAAGAAGGGGCGGCGTCCCGATTTTCTGGCGGCGGCGCGGCCGGAGGTCGCCATACCCCTGTACGAGAGGTTCGTGGAGCTGTGCCGGGAGAAGGGGTTCCACACGGAGACGGGCGAGTTCGGCGCGTATATGCAGGTGGACAGCCTGAACGACGGACCCTTGACCATCATTCTGGACACGGACACCCTGTAAGGAGGATGCTATGACCATTCAGACACTGCAAGTAGGCCCCATTATGACCAACTGCTATCTTCTGTGCGACGAGGAGGCGAGCGTCTGCGCGCTCATCGATCCCGGTGACGACGCGGAGAGAGTGGAGAAGCTGGTGGCGCAGAGCGGCTGCCGGCTGCGGTATATCCTGCTGACCCACGGGCATTTTGACCACACGTCCGCCGTGCGCCCTCTGCTGGAGAAGCACCCGGAGGTGACGGTGTATATCCACGAGAAGGACGCCGTGGAGGGCAGAGGCGGCGAGCTGCTGTTTACCCGCGTGGGAGAAGAGAACCAGCGGTACTACAAGGAGGGGGACACGGTGACGCTGGGCGGTCTGACGCTGCGGGTCATGGAGACGCCGGGACACTCCGAGGGCTCTGTGTGCCTGCTGCTGGATAAGGAGCACGTGATATTCGCGGGAGACACGCTGTTTCGGTGCTCCTGCGGGCGGTGCGATTTCCCCGGCGGCGACTACCGGAAGATGCTCGTGTCGCTGGGGCGGCTTGCCGCGCTGGAGGGGGACTGGCGTGTGCTGCCGGGGCACGACCGGGAGACGACGATGAACTATGAGCGGCGGGTGAATCCCTACGTGCGCCAGGGGATGAAGGGATGAAGCTGACGTTCCGCGGTCACGATGACCGCTACGCCGTGGAGCAGAGTCTGCTGGCGTTTTTCCCGGAGGAACGCCCCGTGTACGAGGGCGAGGACGGGGAGAGCCACGCGGAGGTGACGCTGCGGGAGGGGGATACCTACGCCGTGGGCGTTACGGTGCTGACCTACGGCGGCAAAAAGGCGCGGGGCGAAGCCCGCGTCCGTGTGGCAGGCGTTTCCGGCGAGTATGAGCGGGAACGCCTGCGTCAGCGTGCGCTGAAGCTGTCCTTCTTCCGGGCGGCGAGGGAGGTCACGGGCGTGACGCCCTCCTGGGGCGCGCTGACGGGTATACGTCCGGCGAAGCTGGTGCGGGGCATGATGGAGGGGGGCATGACCGCCGCCCAAGCCGACCGGGTGCTGCGGGAGACGTACTGCGTGTCCCCGGCGCGGCGGCGACTGGCGTTGGAGAGCGCGGCGGCGGGGCTGAAGGCGAAAAACGAGCTGCGTCCGGAGGAGATCTCCCTCTATATCGGGATCCCCTTCTGCCCGACGCGGTGCGCCTATTGCAGCTTCGTGTCCGCGTCGGTGGAGAAGTCCTTTAAGCTGATGGAGCCGTATCTGGAATCCCTCACGGCGGAGATCGACGCCGCAGGGCGGATGGTGCGGGAGACGGGGCTGCGGGTGAAGTCGTTCTACATGGGCGGCGGCACGCCCACCACCCTGTCGGCACGGCAGATGGACGTGCTGCTGACGAGGGTGAACGAGAGCTTCGATCTGTCGGGCTGCGCGGAATACTGCATTGAGGCGGGGCGTCCCGACACCATTGACCGGGAAAAATTACAGGTCCTGCTGGATCACGGGGCGGATCGCATCAGCGTGAATCCCCAGTCCTTAGAGGCGCAGGTGCTGGAGGCTATCGGGCGGCACCACAGCCCGGAGGACATTGAGCGCGCCATGGAGCTGGCGGTGTCCATGGGGTTCCCCCATGTGAATATGGATCTTATCGCCGGGCTGCCCGCCGACACGCCGGAGGGGTTCCGGCGGACGCTGGACAGGTGCATGACCTTCGGCGCGGACAACATCACCGTGCACACCCTCAGTCTGAAAAAAGGGAGCCGTATTCTGTTGGAGGGGCTGCCCATTCCCACGGCGGAGGATGTGGCCGCCATGCTGGACTACGCCGACCCCGCTCTGCGGGCGAGAGGGTTCCAGCCCTACTATCTGTACCGGCAGAAGTATATGTCCGGCAGCTTTGAGAACGTGGGCTGGTGCATATCCGGCGCGGAGGGGCTGTATAATATCTACATCATGGAGGAGCTGCACAGCATACTGTCCCTGGGCGCAGGGGGCTCCACCAAGATGGTGGACACCAAGCGCAACCGCATTGAGCGGGTGTTCCACCCTAAATTCCCGCTGGAGTACATCCAGCGTCCGGAGAAGCTGGCGGAGAATCTGGAGACGTTCCGCCGGTTCCATGAGAATATGCGGTGACGCTTGACCGGCGGGCGGCGGGTGCCCGCTCGGAACGACAGGAATAAAGGCGGGGAGCGGTACGGCGAGGAGGGCGGCTATGGCGCGGAGGCGGCAAAACTTCATGGGCGGCGCGGCTATCCTCGCCGGGGCGGTGGCGGCGACGAAGGTGCTGGGCGCACTGTACAAGATCCCCTTGGGGAATCTGCTGGACAGGGAGGGCATGGCGCACTTCTACATCGCCTACAACATTTACAGCCTGCTGCTGGTGCTGTCCACGGCGGGGCTGCCCCCGGCGTTGAGCCGCATGGTGGCACGCGCCGCCGCCCAGAGGCGGTACGGCGCGGTGCGCCGCTGCTTCGGCGTGGGACTGGTGCTCCTTGCGGGGATGGGGCTGGTGTGCAGCGGCGTTATGTGCCTGCTGCCGGAGACGCTGGCGGCGGCACTGCACGACAACGCCGCCGCGCCCGCGCTGCGGGCGTTGGGACCGGCGGTGCTGCTGGTGTGCCTGTCCGCCACGCTGCGGGGGTATTCCCAAGGGCTGGGGGACATGGTGCCCACGGCGGCGGGACAGGTGGCAGAGTCCACCGGAAAGCTGGTCATCGGGCTGACGCTGTGCCTTGTGCTGCTGCGCCGGGGGGCGGACACCGCCCTATGCGCGGCGGGAGCCATCGGCGGCGTGACCGCCGGGGCGGGGCTGGGTCTGCTCGTCACGGCACTGCTGCTGCCGAAACGGCGGACGCTGCCGGAGGTGCGGGACGTGCCGCCGGAGAGGGGGCGGCTCCTGCGGGAGCTGCTGCGTACCGGCGTGCCCATTACCGTGGGGGCGGCAGGCATGAGCCTGATCACGCTGCTGGATCAGACGCTGGTGACCGCCACGCTCCACGACACGCTGGGCTACAGCGCATCGGAGACGGCGGCACTGTACGGGGAGTACACCTTCGGCATGACGCTGTTCATGCTGCCGCCGTCGTTTATCTATCCGCTGACGGTGAGCCTCATGCCCACGGTTTCCGCCGCGCTGACGCGCCGGGATCGCAGGGCGGCGGGAGACGCCGCCGGTGCCGCGCTGAAGCTGACAGTGCTGGCAGCACTGCCGGCGGGGGTGGGGCTGTCCGTGCTGGCGAAGCCCATTTTGCTGCTGCTGTACCCCGCTGTGCCGGAGACGGCGGCGGCTGCCGCGTACCATCTGACGTTTTTGGGGCTTGCCTGCGTGTTCGTGTGCCTGATGGTCGCCACCAACGGCGTGTTGCAGGCCTACGGCCACCCGCTGCTGCCGGTGGGGACGCTGCTGTGCGGCGGCGTGCTGAAGATCGTCACCAACTATCTGATGGTGGGCGACCCGGCGGTGGGGATACGGGGCGCGGCGGTGAGCACCCTGTACTGCTACGCGCTGATCGTTGTGCTGAATCTTATCGCCATCGCGCGCTTCGTGCCGGAGCGGCCGGGGTACATCGCCCTGTTCGCCAAGCCGGTGCTGGTCACGGCGGTGATGGTTCTGGCGGCGCGGGGCGGGTACGGTCTGTGCTGCCGGGTGATGCCGGAGCGGCTGGCGGTGTTGCCGGCGGTGCTGGCGGCGGCGGCGGTGTACGCGGTGCTGATCCTCGCCGTGGGCGCGGTGACGCGGCAGGACGCCGCCATGCTGCCCAAGGGGGAAAAGCTGGCGGAAAAGCTGCATTTGCGGTGAAAAAAGCGCGGGATGCGCGTAACTTTTCCCGATATGCGGGGAAAACCTCTTGCAATAGGAGCGTAAGTATGATAAATTTTACAAGGAAACCGCGTTACGGCTACGAGGATCTGCTGGAGATCATCCGCCTGCTGCGCTCGCCGGAGGGCTGTCCGTGGGACAGCGTGCAGACCCACAAGAGTATCCGGCGGGGGATGCTGGAGGAGGCCTATGAGGCTGCCGAGGCCATCGACACGGGCGACACCGCGCTGCTCAAGGAGGAGCTGGGCGACGTGCTGATGCAGGTGGTGTTCCACGCGGACATCGAGAAGGACGCGGGACGCTTCACCATGGACGACGTGTGCGACGGCGTGGTGAAAAAGCTGCTGTTCCGCCATCCCCATGTGTTCGGGGACGGGCAAGTGGAAACGGCGGAGCGCGTGGGCGTCAGCTGGGAGCAGCTAAAGCGGCAGGAGAAGGGACAGAAAACCGCCGCCGACACGCTGGACAGCGTGGCGCGGAGCCTGCCGGGGACGTGGCGCGCTGAGAAGCTCCAGAGGAAGGCCGCGGACGCGGGCTTCGACTGGCGCAGTGTGGACGGTGCGCTGGACAAGCTGGACGAGGAGGTCCGGGAGCTGCACCGGGCGGTGGAGACGGACGGGAACGTCCCGGAGGAGCTGGGCGACGTGCTGTTCGCCGCCGTGAAGGTGGGCCGTTTCTGCGGCGTGGATCCGGAGGAAGCCCTCCACGGCACCTGCGAGAAATTTATACGGCGATTCCGCGCCATGGAGGAGGCTGCCGCCCGGGAGGGGCGGGAGCTGACGGAGCTGACGCTGGAGGAGCTGACTGCCCTGTGGAACGGGGCGAAGGAACGTTCTTAATGCGATGAGAGTATCGTTTTAGGATAGCCGCCGGTGGGCGGCAATACCAATGAAAAATTTTTGGGAGGAAATAACATGAATAAAACCGAACTGATCGCCGCTGTCGCTGAAAAGACCGGCCTGTCCAAGAAGGATTCTGACGCGGCTGTGAACGCCGTTCTGAACACCATCACGGAGACGCTGAAGGCGGACGAGAAGATCCAGCTGGTGGGCTTTGGCTCCTTCGAGACCAAGAAGCGCGCCGCCCGCACCGGTCTGAATCCCCGCACCAAGAAGCCCGTGCAGATCGCCGCTACCAAGGTGCCCGCTTTCAAGGCCGGTAAGGCTCTGAAGGACGCAGTGGCTGAGTAAGTAAATTGTGATCAAGGGCTGGTGCGGGAACGCACCAGCCTTTTCCTTGGGAGGGGATGCCATGAGATTGGACAAGTATTTGAAGGTGTCGCGGCTCATTAAGCGGCGCACCGTCGCCAACGAAGCCTGCGACGCGGAGCGCGTCTCCGTCAACGGGCGGGTGCAGAGGGCGTCCTACGATGTGAAGGTGGGCGACGTTATCGCCATCCGCTTCGGCGCGAGGACGCTGACGGTGGAGGTGGTGTCCGTCACCGAGAACGTGGGGAAAGACGCCGCTGCCGCCATGTACCGGGAGGTCGCCGGGGCGTAATGGCGCGGCATAAATAAACAAGCCCTCTCATACGATGGAAAAAAACGTATGAGGGGGAATTTTTATGCCTATGGCGTATGAGATGACCGGCGGAGCGGGGATGCACCGGCTGGCTCTGGAGGGTCGGGAGAAGCTGACGGTGGCGGGCGTGGAGGACGTGGAGCGGTTCGACGACCAGTACATCGTGCTGCGTACCGGCGCGGGGACGCTGGTGGTCAGCGGCGAGGGGCTGCACATCGGGAAGCTGAGTCTGGACGGCGGCGAGCTGCACGTGGACGGGCGCATTGACGCGCTGAGCTATGAGGACGCGCCGGAGAACCGGGGCGGCGGGCTGTTCGGGCGGCTGTTCGGCTGAGATGGGAACGATGGTGTCCGCCCAGCTGGAGGGGTATGTGACGGCGGCGGCACTGGGCGCGGCGGCTGGGGCGGTGTATGACCTGCTGCGGACGGTGCGGCTGCGGCGGCGGAAAAGCGCGCCCCTGACCCACGTGCTGGACGCGGTGTTTCTGCTGGCGGCAGCCCCCGCGCTGCTGTGGTACGCCCTGCGGGTGGGAGAGGGCGAGCTGCGGCTGGTGATGCTGTCCGCCATGGGGCTGGGCGCGCTGGTGTATCTGTGGGCGTTGTCGCCGCTGGTGCTGCCCTTGTGGGATTTCTGGCTGGGGGTGGCGGCGGGGACGGCACGGCTGCTGTGGCGTCCGGCGGCGTGGCTGGGAGCGGCGGTGAAAAAATTTGGGTGCAGGGCGAAAAAAGCCTTTCTTTTCCGGAGAAAATGCGCTATGATAAAGAAAAGACGCGGGGAAAAGGAGGCGAGCGGACATGGCAAAGGCAGCCAAGACGAAGCGGCGGGGCAACACCCTGCTGGTGCTGGTCATCGCCGCGCTGGTGTTGTTTCTGGGCGTGGAGCTGGTGCGGGTGAACAGCCGTCTGCACGAGGCGAAGCAGCAGGAGGCCGCGCTGACGCGGCAGCTGCAGCAGCAGATGCAGGAGAATCAGGCGTTGGAGTCCGACCTCGCCAAAAAGGACGACGAGCAGTTCATTAAGGACTTGGCGCGGGATCAGCTGGGGCTTGCCGAGGCGGGCGAGCGGATATTCTATGATGTGAATGACTGAGGGAACCGGCGGGAGCCGG
>OHJK01000349.1_pt1 | contig 31791 bp, 28 predicted proteins | sample 1568541 | NCBI WGS metagenome assembly OHJK01 (sample SAMEA3879535, study PRJEB24766) | human gut metagenome | biome: human-associated habitat; feature: feces | place: USA | collected 1985/1987
GCTTCCCATTAACTGCGGTCGATGTTACGGAATGTGAAATGGTAATTGTGGCTCGCTCATAATCAATAGCACCCCATCGCAGCCCCAAAACTTCGCTGCGCCGCAGTCCATACAGAACGGCCAACGTAATGGGAAGTTCAAGTGGATCATCATGAAGCGCATTGAGTAATTTTCTGCATTCCTCCGGAGAATAGCAATCCTCAGCAGACTGCTCCTTTTTAGGTCGTGGAATAAAGTCTGTCGGGTCATTCTGAATGAAACCCCGCATGCTTGCCTCCTTCAAGGCCTTGCGGAGAAGCACATGATAGTGCAAGACTGTATTTCCCGTAAGGCCTTTGGCATACAGCGAATTGTAGTAATCCAGAATATCTGCCGGTTTCAGATCTAAAAGCAAAATATTCCGTTCTTTGAAGTAAGGGGCAATTCTGTTATTAATGCAGTTCTGGTATTCTTCGTAGGTGCCAAATGAAACTTTTCCACGACAACTCTTGACCCAGGTCGTGAGGTAGTGGCTGACGAGAACATCGCTGCTGCGCTTTTGTATTTCGGCGAAATCCGTATATTCCCGTCGAGCGGCAAGGAGCATTGCTTCTGCTTTCTTTTTATTTCCCTCCACCCGAAGGTGGGTTGAAATCCACTTCTGCTTTAACCGGCCCGTCTCATCCCTCACCATAAGAATCAAGTACCAATACCCATTTTTCTTTGTCATGTGCCCTGCGACCATATCAGCGCCTCCCGTTTTTGCTTTCATTTTACATAAAGGAGGCCTGCAATTCTCGTTTGAGCCACAGCAAATCTATTTTCTACAGATTTATGCGAGTGGGCATGAACGGCTTGACTCGAAATCGTGTCGGTCGCTTTCCGGGGTGACCTTGCAAACCCTTGATACTTCTGGCTTCTTCCGCTTTTCTACACTTTTTCAAAACTGAATATCTACGGTTTTTCTACGCTTTGTCTACGATTTCTACACTTGGTTCTCAATCAGCCGGAAACCCGCAAAGCCTTGAAAATACAGCATGGAGATGTATCGAAGTGGTCGTAACGAGGCTGACTCGAAATCAGTTGACGGGTCAAACCGTCCGGGGGTTCGAATCCCTCCATCTCCGCCAGAGCCTGCAGTGGTGATTCCACTGCAGGTTTTTATTTATGCCAGCTGTTCCTCTTTTTCAGGGCGGTTGAACATACCGTTCATGGCGTTTGCCGAAGCCTCCTGTGCCGAGTAGTCGAGATGTGCATAGATGTCTGCCGTGGTGGAGAAGGTACTGTGACCCAGCCAGATTTGGATCTGCTTCATGGAGATACCGTTGCTGAGAAGCAGGCTGGCGCAGCTATGCCGAAGATCGTGAAAGCGCATCCGCGCAGGCCGTGGTCCTCCAGAAATTTCGGAAATGCGTTGGTCAGGTACTCCACCCGCATCCGCTCCCCCAGCTCGTCCACGAATACAAAGCCGTCGTATTCATAGTTGTAGCAGTTGCCGCAGACCTGCTTGTTCAGCTCCTGTGCCTCTTTCACCTGCATAAAGTATTCCCGGAAGCTGCCGATGAGCGGCAGTGTGCGCAGGCTGGACTTGGTCTTGGCGGATTGCTGCTCAAACTCCTGATACTTGCCGTCGATGATCGTTGAGGTCACGGTGCGCTTTACGGAAATGGTGCCTTGCTCAAAGTCGATGGCGTCCCATTTCAAGCCCACCACCTCGCCACGGCGAAGGCCGTAAAAGGCGGCCACCAGCACCGGCAGCTCCAGTTTAGTGCCCCGGAGAGCTTCAAACATCTTCTGCATCTCCTCCGCCGAGAGAAAGACCGGCTGAAAGCTGTTCTTTCTGGGCCGGTCCACTTTGTCCGCCACATTCTGGATCAGCATATCGGTCTTGACCGCATATTTCAGTGCCGAGTGAATGACGGCGTGATAGTGGATGACGGTGTTGGGCGTAACCCGCCTGAGCATTTCGGAATAAAACATCTGCAAGTGTCGGGCTTCCAGTTCCCGCAGCGTCAGCTTCTTTTTGCGGAAATAAGGGACGATGGTGCTTTTCAGCAGTCCTTGGTAGGCACCGTAGGTTGCGTGGGCCAGCCGTCCCTTGGCGATTTCCAGCCATTCCAACAGATAATCGGCGAACAGCATATCACTGCTCAGGTCGCCCGCCTCTTTGGGCGGTTCAAACTCCGCCCGGAGCCTTGCCAGTTCCGCCTCGGCCTTGCGCTTATTTCCCTTTTCGGAAAGTCCCAGCGAGATCCATTTCGTTTTTCGCTGCCCTCCGGCGTTTTTGTAGTTCAGCACGGCATAATACTTGCCGTTTTTCAAAGTCAGATGTCCTGCTACCATTTTGTTTTCCTCCTGTCTCTTTCTATTTGCAGAACAGAACTCCAAACCGACAGTATCAGTATACCATCGGTTTGGGGTTCTCTCTATTCTGCGAATTGTTTGGTTGCAGCCGTATCGGTACGAATCAGCGGGCATCCCGGTTCCGTTCTCTCTGCCGCTTCAGCAATTCCAGCCCCTTGATGATGTCCCGGCGCATCTGCTCCTCGGTGTAGCCGGAGGGGAAGTATTTCCGCAGCTCCTCCCGTTTGAATTTCAGCTGCTCCTGCTGGTTTGGTTTCGTCTCCGCCAGCACGGCGTAGACTATCTGGTCATCCAGCAAGCCCTCCTGCGCCAACTTTTTCAGGCGGATGCTCTGGGCGTGGGACGGGGTGCAGTCGTTCAGCACCATCGCATCCAGCACCGCCCGCTGCTGATACGAGTCTAAGTAAGAAAGCTCCACCGCCGGGTTGAAGGCGATCTTGCCGTCGTCCACCATCGAAAGCAGCTCGGGAATCAGGTAGGTCAGACGGATATATCGTAATACCTGATTGCGGCTGTCTCCGCCATCTAAACCAATTTTTTCTGCCGTTAGCAACTTCTCCCCAACTTGGGGAGAAGTCATACCCTGATGATTCAGCGCATCCCTTTTCATCTTGTAGGCAAACGCCCTTTCGCTGGGCAGGATGGTCTCCCGCTGCAAGTTGGCATCCACCATTGCGATCACCGCTTCATCGTCAGACAGCTCCCGGACGATGACAGGCATCGTCTCGACGCCCAGCACCTGACACGCCGCCAGTCGCCGGTGACCGGAGATCAGCTCGTAACCGCCGTCCGGCAGCGGCCTTGCCAGCGCCGGGGTGATGGCTCCCACCTTGCGGATGCTCTCGATCATCCGCTGCATCTCTTCGTTGTTCTGCACCTTGAAAGGGTGACCCTTGAACAGGTGCAGCTCGGCCAGTGGAATATTCCGCACCCGCTCCAATTTGGCATCGTCCCGCTCCGCCTGCGTGGAGAACAGATCGTCCAGCGTGGGTAAAGTAAAATCCGATTTTCTCATTGTGTTGTCCTCACTTTCATAGTTTTTTCTTTCGGGGTTTTAGGGCACGCCCTAACGAGTGTTTTTGCGCTCCGGCCCTGCCGGGAGTAAAAGCGCACTGCTCGCTCAGATGACGCAGGCATCGGCGGCAGGGGCACTGTTTGGCTCCGACAGGAGTAAAAACAGTCTGCTCGCTTAGACTGCGCAGGCGTAATTCTCGCTTACTTTAATTCATTCAAAATTGCTTCCAGCCTGCTCAGGATTTCCTCTTTCTGAAGCTGTGGAAGCTCCGCTTTCAGGCCGTTCAGCATCCGAAACAGGCGGTAATCCCGCTCCGTGATGGCCGCTCTGACCTCTTTTCCAAGCCCCAGCCGCCGCAAGTATTCCGACAGCGGCAGAGAACAGAACCGGGCATTTTCCAGCAGCTTCTGCTTCTCCTGCTCGGTCACACGGACATTGATCCCGTAGTTTTTGCTGCGCATTTGTTCACCCCCTTTCTTCGGTTTGTGACGGCAATGACGGTTGTGACGGGGATTTTCTTATATAGCGATTCCGGCGTCATTTGCGTCATCGCCGTCACGGCGCAGAAATTTGATGAGTCGGCTTTTGCCTGTGCGCTTGGTGCGATACTCGATGCCCAGCGGCTCCAGCACCTCGAAAGCGAACTGACCGAGATACTTTGTGAACATATTGGGCGTGACCTCCTGCTCATTCATTTCGGTCAGCAACTCCGTGGCCGTGCCTACCCATTCGGTGCGGCACTCCATAAAGTCCACCACCCGAAACAGAAATTTCGGCAGCTCCGCCTTGTGAATGTCCTCGCTGTTCTTGCGCTCCACCAGTTCCCAGACAAGGTCGTTAAACTGCAAGGTCAGTTCCTGATATTCCACATCCCGCCCGCTGACCAGCAGCGTAGCGGCGTTTCCGCTGCGCTTACGGCGCAGGATGAAGTTGGTGTCCGCAGCGCCGATGATGCCGGTGGAGCCGCTGACATCGTTAAAGGGATCGTCGCTGTCTTGCAGCTTTCGCAGGTGATGCACCAGCAAAATGGCGATGTTGAAGCCGTCGGCGATACGCTTGATGGAGGAAATGTCATCGTAATCGTTGCCGTATATTCCCGCCTTTCCGGTGCTGCCTTTGGAGTCACGTACCTTTTGCAGCGTGTCAATGATGACCAGCTTGGTGGCGGGATGCTCGGTCAGGAAATCCGTGATCTGCTCCTCCAGCCCGCCGCCGATCAGCCCGGAGGTCACGGCGAAATACAGGTTGTCCGGGGCGCTGTCGGTGAGGTTGTAGAGCCGATCCTTGATGCGACGCTGGGTGTCCTCAAGGCTCAGATAAAGCACATCGCATTGCAGTGTAGGCAGCCCCCAAATAGAGTTTCCCTGCGCCACTTGCAACCCCAGCCACAGCATCAGCCAGCTTTTGCCGATCTTGCTGGCACCGCTGATGACATTGACACCCTGCGAAATAAGGCCGTCTACGATGAACATCGTCTTGCTCATCGGCGTGGACAGCAAGGTCTCTGCGTCCACGGTTTTCAGTTTGTTGTCCATAGAATTCTCCTTTGTAGAATGTTAGAAGTAGATTTTGGCGGGGGCGAATGGAAACGGCCACCCACCCCCGCTCTGCTGTCCCAAAAGCATTGGAATTCAAGGCTTTCCCGGTGCTTAATGTTCTACGCTGCGCCGCCGTCTGGCGGAGTCTGCCTTCTGTTTGCGCCGGATGGAGTGGCCGCATTCCGGGCAGTACTTCTGCCGGTTGCTGCCGGGTGCAAAGGGCTTTCTGCATCGGTCGCAGAGCCGTGTGCGCTGCCGGTAAATGTCGGCGCAGAGTACCTTGTCGGCGGGCAGAACCGCCCGCCGGAAGTACCTGCACAGCAGCGAATAAGAAATCATCTGCACGCACACACAGCCCTCGCCATCGTCCAGCGGCATGCAATTGCCGCCATCATAGTTGGCGCACAGCCGCCGGATTAACCGGTTACAGCGTGCCCTTTGGGCGGGCGTCAGGCGTTTGATCTCATCCAACCTTCTTCACCTCTTTCTCGATCACATAGTTGATGACGCTGATTTTCGGGATCTTCAGCGTCGTGCCGATCTTCACGGCGTGGATGTACCCATAGTCGATCAGCTTGTAGGCCAGCTTGCGGCTGATGCCCAGCATCTCCCGAAGCTCTTTGACGGTCACGATGTCCGGGTATCCCGGAAACATCATCTGATAAAGCTCTCTGAGCTCTCCTTTCTTCATAGGCTTGAACCTCCTTTGTCTGTTCTGAAACCGCATTTCTGCGACGGTTTTTGCTTGCTGCCGCTCATCCGCATCGTTCCTGCCCCGGAGTCTCACCACGGCGTATCGCTTCTTTGGTGCGCTCTCGTCGCAGCAAGTTCCATATCATTCGCTTCCGCACTCGTGCGAAAGCTCATTCGTTTCACTGCTGCTCCTCTTCCCACAAAATCTTCGATTTTGCGGGAGCCCTGAATTATCGGGAAGTCGTGGCGTCACTTGCCGGAAGCATATCCTTTGGAGGCGGCGATTCAATTCTCAAGGTACACGGGAAAAGTCTCCTCAATAGGTAGCCAGCGGGAATGGCTGTTTTTTAACCCCCTCACTAATCAACTGGGAAAATTTTGGCTCAATCATTTTTCTTGTGGGATTGAAGTGAAGTAGGGTGTGCGTAGCAGCGTCCGTACTGGTATGCTTTTCGTAGCAATCAGCACGGGAGGCTTCGCCATGCAGTACATTCATTTGCCCTCTGGTCTAACCGGGTTTCGCAACTCCAAGACCACCATAGAGATGGCCCAGTCAGGCCGGGAGGTCTACTTGCTGCATGGAAAACTGGAACGGGGCGAGGTTCCTTTCTGTCCTACGTGCGGTCAGAAAATGCACATCCACGGGAGCAGGATCACCATGCTCCGGCACCTGTGCTTTGGCTCCCGTCTTAGCGCAGTCAGCTTTGAGAAGCGGAGGTATCGCTGTCCTTGCTGCGGACATACAGAGATGGAGAGCGTCCCCTTCAAGGCGAACGGCCATAACATCACCCGTGAGCCGTTGCAGTTCACAAGGGATCTTCTGGCCTACGGGTTTACCAACAAGGAGGTATCCGAATTGACTGGCCTCGGTAAAAACACGGTGAAAGAGATTGACCTGCAACGGCTCAAGGACAAGTACACGGTGGACGGCAAAGCCCTCATAAAGCCTGAGAAACAGGCTCGTTTTCTCGGTGTGGACGAGTTTAAGCTGCACAACGGCTACAAGTACGCCTCCCTCATCATCGACATGGAGAGCGGACATATCCTGTGGCTCGCACACGGCAAGCGCAAGCGTACCGTCTATGATTTCATAGATCATGTAGGCGAGGCTTGGATGGACGGCGTGGAGGCCGTTGCCTGTGACATGAACTCGGACTTTCAGGAAGCCTTTGAGGAACGCTGCCCTCATATCCAACCCGTCTTTGACTACTTCCACCTCGTCAAGAACTTCAACGAAAAGGTTGTTGGTGCCATCCGCAAGGACGAGCAGCGGAGGCTTGCTGACGAAGGGAACACAAGGGCTGCTGCCGCGCTAAAGAAAACCAAGTACATTCTCACATCGTCCAAAGACGCCCTTCGCCGCAAGGACGAGGAAGCCGCTGAGGGCAAGGTCATCTCCCGTGGTGGAGAACTATTCCCTCAGCCTGTTGTTGTCCGCAAATCCGGCTATGTCCAGCGATACGAGGAGCTTATCCGACAAAACCGGCTTTTCTTTACTCTGGACATCATCAAGGACAAATTGGCAAGTGCCTACAAGCAGACGGACGAGGCGGCCATGGCGGAAGAAATATCCGACATCATGGATATCTGCACCGTTACGAAGAATAAGCACTTGCTCTGGTTCCGCCGTATTCTCGACGAGCATTTTGAGGGCATTATTGCCCATGCTGCTTTCAATATCTCCGCTGGCAGGATCGAGGGGATCAACAACAAAATCAAGACTCTACGGCGCAAGGGCTACGGCTATCCAGATGACGATTACTTCTTCCTGAAGCTGTTCGATGTCAGCCGGAAACCCTACATCAGAAATCTTTCATCCCACAACTTTTATGATTGACCCAAAATTTTTTTGATTTGTACGAAGGAATTTTGAAAATTTCCTTTGAAAGCCTCTCTACTAACCGACTGGGAAATTTTTTCGGATTTGAACGAAAAAACTTTTGAGAATTTTTCTGCGAACCCTACTACTAATCAACTGGGAACTTTTCGGGCAAATAACAAATGGTTTTTAAAAAATTTTTTTAGTGCCACTCCTACTAACCAATTGGGAACTTTTTCGAGATTTTGGCAAAGTAATTTGAAAAGTCCCCTCAATTTTTCAAAAGGACCCTTCTACTTACTCTGAATAAGGGGTGCCATTTGGCAGGGTGTTTTTCAAAATTCCCCGCAAAAATATTTCTCCCTTCACTTACTCTGAATAAGGGGTGCCGTTTGTGGGGGTGTTTTCGGGAACAATTTGAAATTCTCAGCAAAAAAGGTTTCTCCGCTCAAATCAGTAAACTGAGCGGGGAAACCTTTCACTTTTAATTATAAGATTTTCTTCTAAATCCCTCGTAAATCCGCAATAATCCTTGATAAATCTGCCTTGCTGTGATATACTTAAATTGTATAGTTATAGCTATCGGAAACTGCCTGAAAGTGAGGACATTTTAATGGAACCGACCATCGAACGCTGGTACTCAATGAAAGAGATTTGCGAATACCTCGGCGTCAGCCGTGATACGGTACTCGCCTGGATAGAGAAAAGAAATATGCCCGCTGCGAAAATAGGCCGCCTTTGGAAATTCAAGGTCAGCGAAGTGGACGCCTGGATGAAGTCCGGCGTAGCGGCGGATAAGTAATCTGGATTGGGTGATAAGCTATGAGCTTTATAGATTCGTATAAGCTTCTTGAAAAGCTGTGTGGCGATATGCTGCAAACTCAGCACGGTGTCTCCGCTTATATAGCTGAGATGGAAAGTACCCCAAATGGTTCATATCGGGTGCAAGGCTGGGTCGAAGATCTCAAGTGCCTTAAGCATTACCGCTGGGTCAGAAACCAAATTGTACACGACCCGAATAGCAGCGAGGAAAACAAGTGTTGCCTCAGCGACGCACAATGGATTGACAATTTTTATGATAGGATTATGAAGCAAGATGATCCTCTTGCTATGTATCGAGAGGCGACAAAACCTCGGCCTGTCGCAAAGCCAAAACCGCTCCGCCAATCTCCGCAAGCACAATATACATATTCCGCACGGCCGGTTTACTCAAAAAAGGAAGCGAAAAAAGCCACTGGATGGGTTGTGTTATTGATTGTTATAGTACTTGTCGGACTGTGTTTTGTGCTTAAATACCTTGTAAATTAATCAGGAGGTGCATTATGGCACTGGAAAATAAATTGGGGCTGACAAGCTCCGCCGATCTTGCCCGTGAAGAAGAGCGCATCAGCAAGAAAAAGGCGGTAGAACTCTTTGAAAGCGGCGTGCTTGATGCCCTGCCAGCAGGTAAATTCTCGACCTTGCAGGCAATTCACAAATATCTGTTTGAAGATATTTACGACTTCGCCGGTGAGCTGCGCACGGTGAATCTGGCAAAGGGTAATTTCCGCTTTGCGCCGCTGATGTATCTGGAAGCAGCACTGGCAAACATCGATAAGATGCCGCAGTCCACTTTTGACGAGATCATCGAAAAATATGTGGAAATGAATATTGCCCACCCCTTTCGGGAGGGCAATGGGCGCAGCACCCGCATCTGGCTCGACCATATCCTAAGAACAGAAATCGGCAAGGTCGTGGACTGGAGCAAGGTGGATAAAGAGGATTATCTCCTTGCAATAGAGCGCAGCCCCATCAAGGATGTGGAGATCAAGGTACTGCTGAAGGCGGCACTGACCGATGAGGTGGGCAGCCGTGAGGTGTATATGAAGGGTATTGACCACAGCTACTATTACGAAGGGTACACGACCTTCAAGGCGGAAGATTTGAGCAAGGAATGAGGTGCAGATATGCCGGATCAGAATTGGCAATTTGAACTGGAAGAATATATCAAGCAGGGCGAACCGGACCGGGCCGAAAAAAGTGAAGCGTGGCAGACTGCTATCGGCTTGCAGGCGGTGGATGGGCTGAACACCTCTGCCTATCTGCTGGATACCGCTAAAGATCACATTGAGGGCAAAATCACCATCGATGAAGCCCAGCAGCGCATTCATAGCTATTATGAGCAGCGTACCACCCGCACCGAAATCGAGAACGAAACGAAAGAAGCGGACATTGTTTCCGCCAGAATCGCAAAACTGTTGGGGGAAAAAGCCTTCCAATTCTCGCCTGCCGAGTGGCTCTCCATCCACCGCAGACTGTTTGAAGGCGTGTTCAGTCACGCCGGGCAGATTCGTCAGTATAACATTACCAAGAAAGAATGGGTGCTGAACGGCGAAACAGTTACCTATGCAGATTTTAACAGTATAAAAGATACCTTAGATTATGATTTTGCCACCGAAAAACAGTTTTCCTATGAGGGACTGTCGGTGGAAGCATCAGTGAAGCACCTTGCAAAATTTGCATCGGATATTTGGCAGATTCATCCCTTCGGCGAGGGTAACACAAGAGCCACCGCCGTGTTTATGATTAAGTATATGAAAACCTTTGGGTTCCGTGTCAATAACGATGCGTTCCGTGAAAACTCTTGGTATTTCCGCAACGCACTGGTTCGAGCAAACTATAACGATTTGCAAAAAGGTATTCATTCCACCACAAAATTTTTGGAATTGTTTTTCTCAAACCTTCTGCTCGGTACAAATCATGACCTGAAGAACCGCTATATGCATGTTGATTTTGTGGATGAAAACATTTCCCAAAGTGCCAAAAGCGAAACGCCAAAGTGCCAAATTGACACTTTGAAATGCACTTTAGAAGAACTTGCCGTGTTAGATTTAATAAAAAAGAACCCGTCTGTTAAGCAAACCGAGCTTGCAGAACAAACAGGAAAGTCCGTCAGAAGCATAAAGCGCATTATAGACTCTCTGAAAGAGAAACAATATATCCGTAGAGTTGACGGCAAACGCTACGGTATATGGGAAGTATTAGTATAATACATTTACCACAGCTACCGCTACGAGGGACATACAATGTTTAAAACGGAAGAATTGTAAAATTTCAAAGTATGCAATTGGATACTTTGGAATCTTGAATGCGAAATTTGTAGATGGTTAAAGGGAAATATAATTACGAAAGGAATTTTCTATGGATAGAATCAATAAAACGGAAACGTTATACGAAATACTAAATAGCAAAACCTTCACAATCAATGTATATCAGAGAGAGTATCGCTGGGGAAGAAAGCAGATCGAACAGCTTATCAATGATATTACTGATTGCTTTTTGATGTACTATGACAATAGCAAATTTAAGCACGAGGATACAGATGAAGTAGCTCAATATGGCTATTACTTTATGGGAAGTATTATCCGTACCGGTGATGATTCTACAAAAGAAATCGTTGACGGACAGCAACGGTTAACTTCCTTAACTTTGTTATTGATGTACATTAATAAGATGCTTCACGATCAAGAGAATCATGAACTTGACAGTATGCTCCCCAATATGATTCTTTCCAGTCCTTTCGGTGCAAAGAAAACCTTTAACATTAACGTTCCCGAGCGAAAGGCTTGCATGGACCATTTGTATAAAGGTGAAACAAACTTCCAGCCTACCGATGAAAGCTCTCAAACTCTTCTTGATAGATATTTAGATATTATCGATCTATTTAGAGATGAAATAACTCCTCAAGCGTTGCCCTATTTTGCTTGTTGGGTTATGCACAAAATACTGTTGCTTGAAATTGTCACTCCTTCAGAGCAGGAAGCTCATACGATATTCATTACTATGAACGATCGTGGTTTGAGTTTGAACAGTGCTGAAATGTTAAAGGCCTTTGTTCTTAATGAAGTAAGTGAAGAGGACAAGCTTGAGGTGAATTCTAAGTGGCAAGAGCTTGTCAACAAAATCAAATCAGCATCCGAATCTGAACAAAGTGGTGTTGTTAACACAGCAGATGTAGAGTTCATTTCTATGTGGCTGCGTGGCAATTATGCGACATCGCTCCGTGAAGGTAAAAAAGATGCAGAAGATAAAGACTATGAACTTCTCGGCGAAAAATTCCACGAATGGGTACGACAGAATGCAAAAAAACAGATGGGATTAATCTTGTCTAAAGACTACAAGGAATTTGTACTCAAAGAAATGAGTCAAATGGTAGAGCTATATCTAAACATCAAACAGTACTCTAAAAAACTTACCGCAGGGTTTGAAAGCGTATTTTATAACGCAAATAGAGATTTGAATTATCAAACTCTGCTTATGATTTCTGCTATTGATAAAGACGATGAGCCTTTGGTAGTAAATGAAAAGATTAAATTAATAGCAAAATTTGTTGACATCTTTGCTTCAAACAGAATACTCAATTTCAAAAAAGCAAACTTCAATACAAATAAAGTTTTCTTATTTAAGGTCTTAGTAAATATCAGAAACAAGAGTGTAAAAGAAATTGCCATCGTGCTAACAAAAGCACTGCAAGATGCTAATGTGGGATGGGACAAGTTTGAAGAACTGAATTATGAAAATCAGTTTTTCAAGAGATATACTTTACATTTCATTGCTCGTTTTGCTTCGTGTATCAACATCCAAATGGGCAATCCCTCTGAGTTTGATACATACGTCAATAGAAAAGCTAAAAATCCTTTTGACATTGAGCATATCTTGCCGGATATGTATTCTGATTATTCTGAAGACTTTGCCGACGAACGTGATTTCAACGCAACAAGACACAACATTGGCAATTTAATGATTCTCACTAAAGATAAAAATAGAAGCTATCAGGATATGAAGTATGACCTGAAAGTTCAAAAATATCTTGGTGATAATGTGGTTTTTGCAAAAGCAATGAATTCGCTTTTCTATGAAAACAACCCTCATTTTGTTCCTTTGGCTAAGAAATATGGTATAAAGCCATACGGCAAAATGGATAAAGCTGCTGTTCGTGAGCGTGCCGAAGCCTACCTTAATATTGCTAAGGATATATGGAATATTGACCAAATAAAAATGGAGTTTGGTGGATGGACTGACGAAGAGTATGATGCTGTTTCCTTTGAAACTGCAAAAAAGGTTTTCAACAACGATAACGGAATTGAAGGCAACACCATTTGGGTTATTGCCGGCAATACGGATTACTATGATATAATCGGCGCATTCAACAATATGACACAAATTGAATGGTCTCAGCACGCCAATTATGAGGTTGATGATATTGTATATATTTATCTCACTTTGCCTTATGCGGAGATTTCCTATAAGTGTCGTGTAATTGCCACTAATGTAAATGATCCAGAACGAATTATTGACGATTCTGAATACTACAAAAAAGATGATGCCCTTGCACATAGCGGTAAATATATCCGTTTGGAGTTGTTAAAATCTTATCCTCACAATAGCCTGACACTCAAAGAAATGAAAGAAAAAGGCGTTGTGGCTACATTCCAAGGGCCTACAAAAGCAACTGGTGTTTTAGCTGAATTGTTAAAAGAACTTGATCAAAATATATAATCAAAAAATTTTTCGAGCAACTTGAGGAGGATTAATCCATGAATAATTCATTGGTTAAACAATACATCGATGATCAACCCGTTAAGGTTGTAACTAAACTTGATTTATCAGCAGGAAAATTGGCGTATGATAAAATAATCCAATGCCAAAAACGAACGGATGCCAAACCGGAAGAACTGTGTCGTGCGTATTTATTAACAAAGCTGGTAAATGAGCTTGGCTATGCTCCGGATAAAATAGAGATCGAGCACGAATATACTGCCGGTCGTCCCCACACTATTACAAGCCGTATTGACATCATCGTGAGGGATGCAAACGGTGATGCTTTCCTGTTTATCGAAGTTAAAAACCAGGAAGAATATGCAACTATTGACAAAGATAGTGTTATCGAGGAACAACTTTTTAAGTTGGCGGGTATGGAACGCACCGAAGGGCATGATGTTAAATATTTAGTTTTATACACCACCAACGATGCAAGCGGCTCAATTTCCGATGAGTGTATTATCATCGATAACCAAAAATACCCTACCTACGCTGATTGGGAAGCCGTCCGTGATTTTACAAATACAATACCCGCTCGTTATGGCAAAGCACAGAAAAAGCCATATATAAAAGGTTCCGAAAAAGACTTGGAAACTAATTTTTCGCATGGTATGCTTTTGCAACTTCAAAAAGATTTGCACAACGTTCTTTGGGGTGGTGGCGGAACCGATGATAACGATGTTTTCTCTTCTTTGACAAATCTGATCCTTTCCAAAATACAGGACGAAGACGAGAAGGAAGACGGCGACACTTACGATTTTCAGTCTATGGCATTTGCCAAGGATGGCGATGAGGAATTTGAAACAAATGAGAAGCTCTTTGACCGTATCAATGAGCTTTATCGTCGTGCGCTTAAATCCAAGCTTTATATTTTAGATGAAAAAGAACTTGAAAAATCTTATGTAGTAGATACCAAAAAGTTCTCTTTATCAAAGCTCAAATATGCCGTTCAGAAGTTAGAAGGACTTTCTTTTGTGGACGGCAAAAACAGCTTGAGCGGTAAAGATATATTGGGCGACTTCTTTGAGGGCATTATTCGTGATGGATTCAAACAAAGCAAGGGACAATTTTTCACCCACACAAACATCGTGCGGTTCATGCTCTATGCTATTCAGGCAGACAAGCTTGCGATTAAGCGTATCAAAGATGACAAAGAAATCCCGTATATGATTGACCCCTCAGCAGGCAGCGGAACATTTCTAATTGAGTACATGAAGTTCATTACGGAAAATATGAAGTACCGTAATCGTAATGCTTTGGGCTACAATAATGATCTTGGCACTTCAAGAGCTGTCAAAGACAAAGTAACCTCTGATTGGTTTTTCCCAGATCATAGAGAAAATAAGTGGGCACAAACTTATATTTATGGTTCTGAGATAAACTTTAATCTTGGTACGGCAACGAAGGTCAATATGATCCTTCACGGAGACGGTTCCACTAATATTTTTGTAAAGGATGGTTTGCTTCCGTTTGCTAAATACGAAAAGGAAACAGCACCAAACGCTTTGAATGGAAGTATTAAGGATACGCTTTACCAAGAGCGTGAAGTCAATGGACAGTTCGATTTAATTCTAACAAATCCTCCGTTTAGCGTTGAACTGGACAATGACACCAAGAAAACCATTAAGCATGACTTTATGTTCGGTGAGAAAAAGAATTCAGAAAACCTGTTCATCGAGCGTTGGTATCAGCTTCTTAGGGAAAACGGACGTGTAGCGGCGGTATTGCCTGAAAGCGTATTTGATACAACCGAAAACAAATATATCCGCCTCTTCCTCTATAAATATTTCAAAATAAAAGCAGTTGTATCCTTGCCGCAGTTGGCATTTGAGCCCTATACCTCAACAAAAACAAGCATTCTCTTTGCACAAAAGAAAACAAAAGAAGAGATTGCGGCTTGGAACGAGGCGTGGGATACTGCATCAGAAGACTATTCACAACTTAAAACTCGTGTGGATAATTTGATTTCTGTATATAATGGAAAGAAACTCAAAGCAAAACTTCCGTCTATTAAAAATTTAACCGCTGATGAAGAAGTTGCTCTTCTGCAAAAAATGCTAAAAAATTATATTACAGATAAGGATAAAACACTCGACACAAATGGATTAATTATAAAATATAGGGAGGAGTTGGAATCGCTCTGTAGTCCTGATAAAGACACAAAAGAGACATTTGGATTTGTAAACACATGGTGGGTATTTGGTGAAGTTTCAAAGGCACTAAATTACGATGTGTTTATGGCAGAAACAGATAGTATCGGATACAAGCGTTCAAAACGAGGCGAGAAAGAGATGCCCAATACGCTATTCCGTTTTAATGGAACCGGTGTTATTGTGGATGATGGTGTTAAAGAAACGATTTTGGATTATATGAGAGAAATCCAGTGGGATTGAGGTGTTATCTATGCAACTGTGCCCAACAAAACTGTCGGAACTAAGTGGTGATCCGTTTTTGCGTTGCGACGTTGACAATTTATTGATGCGTCATAAACATCTTTTTATGAACCACAAGCGTTTGGCAGAATTTATTACATTTATTGAAACCGGTAAACCTATTACCAGAGAAGACTATACAGATGTTTCCGAAAATATACACTTTCTTGTGAGAAATATTTCAGGAGGAACCGCTTGTTACAATAATCTTCTGTATATATCGGATGAAAAAGCAGATGAATTAGCTGCCTTTAGGATAGAAACAGGTGATATAGTAATGGCTATATCCTCAAATTGTGGAGCAACTTTCCTGTACGAAGGTGATCGTAGCGAAAACATCACACTTTCACATTATCTATGCAGATTTAGAGTTGATTCTTCACGGTTACGTCCGAAATATTTAGTATATTATCTAAACTCAAGCTTAATGCAGGAATATTTTCGTGGAGTTGAAACAGGAAAAACACAAAAAAATTTATCTAAAGTTTATATCCACGATGCACCTATCTTTGTCCCAAGTATTGAAGAACAGGATGAATTATGTAAACGCATAGCTCCAGTTGAAAGCCAAATAAAAGAGATAGAGAGTAAGATAGTAACCCCGACTATCATTATTGACAATGTGTTTCAACGTGAATTTTCTTTTAATTATGAGCAGTTTTCAGTTCTTAAAAAAATTAAACTTCACTTTCGCAATAGCCATAGTTTGGCGAATAATCTTGATTTGCGTTTTAGCTCAAAATTTCACAGAGATGCTGGAGATTTTGTTGCGCAAGAGTTGAACAGCCGAACATCAAAAAAGATTAAACATTATCTCGCAGAGCCAATTGTGTTGGGTGCAAGTGTCTCACCGGCGGACTATTCTGAGGACGGCGAATTTTGCTATATTTCTATGGCAACGATTAAGAATTGGAAGTTCGATTCAGAAAATGCAAGCACAGTATCAAAGGAGTACTCTGATTCCAAACAAGCCAAAACAGTGCGAAAGAACGATATCATTCTTGCACGTTCCGGCGAAGGAACTATTGGAAAAGTCGCTTTAATTGATGACGATGAACTCCAAGGAGTTTTTGCTGATTTTACAATGCGCATTCGGCTTAAGGACTACAATCCAGAGTTCGCCTATTACTATTTCAGAACAACCTATTTCCAGTATCTAATTGAAATCTATAAAAAGGGCTTAGGCAACAACACAAATATTTTCCCAATAGTCGTGAGGGAATTTCCAATGTTGGATATTTCCTTGGAGGAACAGCAACGCATTGTAGCTGAAATACATTCTGAAATTAAACAGCAAGAAGCAATTAAGTCTGAAATTGCGGAATTGAGATCCAAAATAGATGAGATAATCGATAATGTAGTCATTAATGCAAATTAGCAACTATGCAAGGAGGTTATTAAATGCTAAAGGTTGATGGTGCAATTTATGATACAAACAAAGTAATATGCCGAAACATTTCTGTATTTGATGCCTCCGAGCGAGGATTATTGTCGCAAAACATTTTGGCACAGCTTAGGAACTTTGTTGAGTATATCGTTCAGAAGGTTTATTCGAATGGTGTTGATACCGATCCTAACGATTATCAGGATAAAAAAGCTGCTTGGGAATTTGTTAAAACCAAAGGGGGACTCCGATTCTTAAGCAAATTTCATAATCTTCTTCAAAAGTCGGTGTCTCACTATACCTTTGATGAAGGCGGATCGGAAAGATTGATGCTTAAGTATTATGAGTATCTTCTTAAAATCAAGGTCTTTCTGAAAAACAGGTATAATATGGAAGTCCTCGAAAATATTGATGACTTCCCGTTAAACTTGGACGATAACTTGATGGAGTACTACAGGCAAATTGCTGTTCGTATTGTCAAGCCAAGCCGTTATGCAGTACGTAACCCCTATAATGATCGTGCATACATACAGAAAATTAAACCTTTTTTCGTAAAACATTATATTTTCTACGAAGTAACTTTCACGGTAGCCAATGACAAAGCCAGTAAATTTGATAGAGTAATTGCGTTTACTTCACTTGATCTTTCGGATAATTATGCGGTTAAACTTTCTTTGCACAACGATGTTATTGGTGTGCTTGGTAAAGTTATGCCCATTCAAATTATTGATAGTTGGGAAGCATCAATTCGACCTTGTGAAATAAATCGATTTGCCGATTTTTTCGGTGGTCATACTCAAATTAGTTCTGGCAATAACGAATTCCGTGATTTGATGAAATTCCTTACGGAAACTCGTATGAGCCTTGTTGATTTGGTAACATCATCAGATAAATATTATTTATGGGCGAAAACCAAGTGTACCACTGAAGCTAAAGTTACACATATTTTTGATCTTCTTGACAAATCCCGTGATTTCATAAAGGATAGTGCTCCCGGAAGTAATATTATTCGTTACTTTCTCCACAAAATGAACAACAAGATAATGAGGCGTCAATATAGCCGAGAATCTTGTGAAATGTTATCTAATTTACATTTGCGTTGGGGATGTATACCATTTGACAAAATGCCATATGCCACGTCTTTGATTAAACATAACCCACGAATTTATGATTTGTTTGAATGTATCAATCCAAGCAACAGAGAGCATGAATTCCTTGCTCGTGCAATACAAAATAACACCGAGCAAAATGGTGTTTTATTTACACCTTTAACTGATTTAGAACGATTTGACGATATAAATGGTTTAATAAGAAAATACAACTCTCTTGTATATGCAAGAAAACATGCAGAGCGTTATCTTTGCATTTACAAAGACCATTTATATATGAAGGGGTATGTTGACGATACAACGAAAATCATAAAAAAGCTAAAAGAGTTATCTTCAACTGGGATGTCTGGTTACAGTGATTTCGTAGAATCATGGCTATCTAAGAATCCTTCTTACCGAATTGATAGCAAAGAAAAGCTCAATGCTCTTAAAGCGATATTTTCGGATTCTCACATTGCTCTAATTTATGGTTCGGCGGGAACCGGAAAATCAACTCTTATTAATCATATTTCGAATCTCTATAATGATCGCAAAAAGCTGTATTTGGCAAATACAAATCCTGCTGTAGATAACATGCGCCGAAAGGTAAATGCAGGTAATTGTGACTTTAAAACTATTGCTAAATTTTTGTCTGATTATAACACTGATACAGAATGCGATATCTTGTTTATCGATGAGTGTAGTACGGTGAGCAATAAAGATATGCGAGACATTCTGGAGAAGGCTACTTTTAAACTCCTTGTATTAGTTGGGGATGTGTTCCAGATTGAAGCGATATCATTTGGAAATTGGTTTAGCATTGCACGTACTTTCGTGCCGGAGACATCTGTTTCTGAATTATCAAAACCATACCGCAGCACCAATGAAAGGTTGCTTACCATCTGGGATAGAGTTAGAAAACTTCAAGACGATATTCTTGAACCGCTGGTTAAAGGTAAATATACTGTAAGGTTAGATGAATCAATTTTTGAGCACTCGGAAGATGATGAAATTATATTGTGTTTAAATTACGATGGACTTTACGGCATTAACAATATCAATAGATTCTTGCAGAGTAATAATTCCAATCCTGAAATTGTTTGGGGAATCAATACATATAAAATAGGAGATCCTGTTTTATTCAATGAATCGGACAGATTTGCGCCTTTGATATACAACAACATGAAAGGCCGCATAAAGGATATTGAACCAACTGAAAACAAAATCCGTTTTGATGTAGAACTGGATATTGCTATTACTGATTGGGAAGCAGAAGATTATGATTTCACCTTAGTTGGTACATCTGATAATGGCAATTCTATTATTAGTTTTTGGGTGGACAAGTATCTTAGCACCGATGATGATACTGATTCTTCAGATGCTATTGTACCTTTCCAAGTAGCATATGCGGTATCAATTCACAAAGCTCAAGGTTTGGAATATAAATCAGTAAAGATTGTTATTACAAATGAAGTTGAGGAACTTATTACCCACAACATCTTTTACACTGCAATAACTCGTGCAAAAGAAGATTTAAAAATTTATTGGACTCCGGAAACGGAGAAAAAAATTCTTGAGGGGCTATCCTTAAGGAACTATAAAAAAGATGCGGCTCTGCTTGCTGCAATGCAAAGCCTATAAGAGTAAAGATTCAAAAGGATGTGATTCGAATAATGTATGTCCACTCTGTGAAATTGACCAATTTTAAATCATTTGGTGATTATAAGGAAAACGAGGTAATAGTTGAACCTAGGATTACTGCTATTGTGGGAAAAAATGAAAGCGGTAAAAGTAATGTTTTAGATGGGTTATCTCAAATTCGGTTTAGAATTAGAAATAATGCTGCTTTTAATCAAGATAATATTAACCGAAACTCGACGACCGGAACCGAAAATAAATATTCGATTGTGTTAAAACCAACATCTAATGATATTAATATGGGTATTTCAGCTGATACACGAATTGAAATCACCAAAAACAGTTATTCGGCAACAGGTGGATTACTTGAGTTTTATCTATCAACTTTTTATCCGTTAATAGATGAAATATTTGAACTATTAGGTGCATTGAACGCTAACCCACTTCAACTCAAGGATCAAGAGTGGTCAAACTATCAAGTATACTATAATGAGATTAAAAATCGTGATAAGATAGATATTCCACTGAGAACGAATGCTTTTGACTTTTTAAGTAGAAAAGCGGAAAAGATAGCAGCAGATAAACGTGAACAGCTTATTGAAAAGTCTAATCAAGCAAAAGAGCAGTGGTCAGAATTAATCAATAAACTACCAGTTTTCTTTTATAGAAAATCAGATAAACATCTTAATACTACCTACAAATTTGAGGATATAGATAAAGAACTTAAAAATCCAAATTCTTATCCCAATAGTTTATTAAGCAATCTCATAAAAGTTATAGGTATTACTAATGATGAGTTTTTATTGGCTTCTCGCTCAGGAATGACAAACACTCAGGAAAGCCTCCGTAGAAAAATCAATCGAATGATTAACGAAAAAATCAATCAAAAGTTTAATGCTTTTTACGGAACGGAAGAGATTTTTCTTGATATGGGATTTAATAATGGAACTATCTCGTTTGTTATCCAATCTAACAATGGTTCATCGTTAATGCTATCCGAAAGAAGCAACGGTTTAAGGTGGTATTTAGAAACATTTATCGATGCCAAAGCAAACGATATTTTAGATAGGAATACCATATATTTATTGGATGAGCCCGGAACTTCACTCCATGTCAATGCACAAAGAGAATTGCTGAATTTGTTCGGTCACTTGGCTGACCAAGGAAATCAGATTATTTATACAACTCATTCGCCTTATATGTTAGATACCGAAAATGAAGGCGTACATAGAATCAGAGCCGTAGTTAAAGACGAAGAAGGATTTTCATATATATACAAAACTGTATATGATCCTAGAATTGCCCCTGAAACTCAGCAGGACACGTTGTCCCCCATTGTTAGTGCATTAGGAATGAGTATACAGCATACATTTGGCCCTGCCAAAGATAAAATCAATATTGTAACCGAGGGAATGAGCGACTATATTTTCGTATGCACAATGGCTAAAATGTTGAATATTAATTCTAACAAATATGTTATTATCCCTTCAGTTGGTGCATCTAATTGTGTTAACATTTGCACGATATTACAAGGTTGGAATTGTAAATATATAGCTGTACTTGATTATGATGAAGCAGGTGTTGAATCTGGTGGCGAATATATGCGTAAAAATCTATGTTCCGAATACAAAAGACAATATTGCTACTTATTAGATGCATCTCAAGATGATATAGATAAGCGCTTATATAAAAGTTCAAAATTTATGATTGAAGATTTAATGATACGCTCGGAGATTGATAGATTTTGTTTAGAAAGCAATTGCGGTAATTGCGATAAAACGCTAACTGCAAAACTTATGTCTAATGCAATCGAGGCTGGGTCATTCACTTTATCGGAAGATACCAAAAAGAACTTCAAAAAATTATTTGATAGAATATTCTCATATTTTGTTTAATAATTAAAAATATATCAGGAAAGCTTTTGAATAACAACAGAGGCACGAGAGGTTGACTCTCGTGCCTCTGTTGTTATGTATAGATAATTTCTTTAAAAATTATTTCTGTGGCTACACCGCGAATATTGTTCATCTTCCACACCCATGCCATTTGGTCAGCAGCTTTGAGCTGTTCGGTTACGCCTTCTTTTTCGGCAAGTTCTTTTACCAGCCGGAGAAAAAGTTGTTGTGCCTGTTCTTCGATGTCGGCAAGGTGGGAATGGAGCTTGCAAAAAGTGAAAAGATTGAAATATAAAACTTTGCGGTGGTGCTTTAAGTAGTTCAGTCTGCGCTGTCTCCATACGCCGATAGGGCGTTCTTCTTCGGCGGGTAAAGTAAGATTAGGCAATCGGTAATCACCTTGCATTGTGTATGTGCCGCCGGATTGTTCGAATATTGATTTCATATAGTAAAACCTCCTATTGTGCTCAAAACGATTTCCCAAAATGCTCAATTACAAAAAATACAACGAACATTCTGCTGTTCATGACACTTTTTACAACGAACATTGAAAATGAATCATTTTTTCGAAATAGAATTACTCTTTAAGCAAATCTTGAAACGGTGTTTCGGTTGAGGCAAAAGCTTCATAGGCGAAGTTGGCACCGAGGCGGAAACCCATAATGAAACTGTCGAGATTGGATTGGCCGTTGGCAACACCCCAAGCATTCACATAGTCGAGAAGCCATTTCTTCGGCTTGTCGGTCAGGGCGTTTGTCAGCAAATCCTCGTTCTTCATCAGGATTTCCATTTGCTTTTGTACCGCTTTATTTTCTTTGGTACTGCGTGCCTACGGATCAATATTTTCGTAGTAAAACTCTTCTATAAACCATGACATAAATAATGCACCTGCCTTTCGATTACAGCTTAGCAAAATCGAAAAGCAGGTGCGAGTATGCGAATTTTCAAATCGCACATTGGTATTGTTTTAGTATCTGGGGTCAGTCGTCATCTTCATCATCAAATAAAGAATTACGGCATTCTTCCTCTTCACGACGATATTCGCTATCATCCCAATTGTAAACATATTCGCCTCGGTCAATACTGAAGCCATCTTTTTCGATGTATTCATATTCGCCGGACTCATAATTAAAACACCACTTGGCCATTTTTATTCATCCTCCATTCCGAGTACATAAAAAAGCATTCTAAAAGCAGAATCTTTCTTTGCTTCTTTTTTTGATGAGGATGTCCCATCGAAGTAATAATCTTCTTCCGCTATACGACATTCGCAATTCCAAATAGGATTACCATTGTTATCATATGTCTCCTTAAACTCATAAGTAGGAATGGAAAAATAACCTCTTCGTGCCAATGTTTCAAGTTGGTTAATTGCATCATCACGGTTAGGATTTTCAATTTCGTCACGGATAGATGGAAGCATATCATTTCTCTCTAAATACTCATACGCTAATTTGCAAGCAGCCATTCTCGCCTCACGGATAGACACACCGAAGCCGCAAAACACCGGTAGAGAATCAAGCAGTTTGAGGTAACAATGATATTTAAGCTTAGAATAGTTGTAATCTAACGGAAAGCTTTGATATATAGTGTTATCCTCTTTTAAATACCAAGTCGATGAGTAAGAAGCTTCTTTGTATTTGTACCAAGGAATGCACCCATTCTCGTTCATTTCCCATTCCTGAATAAGTCGCACATAATTGGTGTCGGTATCATTAATTAGAAAGTCTTCGGGCACAAGCATTACTTCAACCACTTTTTGCAAGTCCTTCAGATTCCATCCTGAATCGATCGCAACAGCTCCGATAATAGCTTCAAACAAATCTTCTTTTACGGAATCTTCTTGGTTGATATTATTCTGTATATCGCCCTTCCCCATAATAAGATGTTCGGAAAAACCAAGTTCATCCATTCGGCGAGCCAATGCTTTTTTATTCACCATTCGACTTTTGATTTTAGATAGGTCATCTTCGTCATAGTCACAGCCGAAACTATTTACTGCCGGCGCTTCGTAACCCTCTTGATTACGTTTGAATTCTTGTTCCCAAACAGAAATCTTTGTTCCGTCAATCGGATCCCCATTTGCTAAATACCCGTACTTCTGAATAAGCAGTTTAACAACCATAAAATCAAGTGCTTTGTCTCCAATGAACTCGAGCACCTCATTGTTTTCACCGCCGTTCTCTGCAGTATATGAGCGACGAGTGAAAGCTTGCTGCAACAAATCAAGATTTTTAAAATCATACCCGATTTGTCCCTGCACCATTTTCCATACTAATTCTTTTTCCATAATAAAAAATCCTTTCGGTAATGTATTTTACCAAAAGGCATAATAATAGCCTGACAAAAACACTTTCCCTGTGAGAATAGGAAAGACAATGCCAGACATATATCATTAAATTTAATTCTTTGTTTCCGTTTGTTTACTCGGGCTCACTTTCATAAACAGGAATAAACACTAAGATACAATGTTTCAAATTTAATGTATTACGCCCTCAAGCATATTCATTATACCTAAATCACGAAAACAATGCAAGTATTTTATTAAAAACCATCTCCTTTGTGGCTATCAAACACAAAGGAGATGCAGAAATATATTAAGTTTTATTTTCTATGCTTCATCTTCCGGCTAAAATCATTCAGCGTCTGGATATGCCAGAGGCTTTTGCGGGTGATGGAGCGGAAGGTCAGGGAGCAGAAGAAATCCACAAGAAAGATTTTCGGGATACAGAACTTCACTCCCTTTTGAAAGGCTTTCAGCGACCCGCGGCTGCACCAGTTGTGGACGGTGGTCAGGGTGTAGCCGGTCAGGGCCACCACATCCTTTACTGTGACCACATCCGGGTATTTGCGCAGCAGCTTTTCATAGTAGCTGTGCATCTGCCGCAGCGTGTCCTCCGGCAGCTCCTTGGAGAGCCTCGCCACATAGTGGGTGCCGTACCATCCCTTCGGCGCAGAGTAGAGTTCGGGAAAGATCGCCCGCTCCTCCAAATATGCTTTCACATCCTCTTTTCGGATTTTATAGCACCGGGTTTTCTTACCCGACCACTCACAGGGCACCTTGCCGCTTTTGAGCAGGTGCAGCGCCGTGGACTTGCTGATGTGGCAGATGCGGAAGAACTGCTCCTTGTTCATCACCTCGGGAACGCTGTCCCAGTTAACGGGGAATACATCCATTTGTAACACCTCAAAAATAGATTTTCGTCGGTTGGAAGCTCTATTCTGCAGTGTATAGCCGTCTCCCGGTTTTTCTCTCCTATCTTCCCGCATTTCTCTCCAAAATCGGGAAAAATGCCGATTTGAACCCACTTTCAAAAAAGCCCGTCCCGCAAGGCTTTCCGAGCGAAAAATCCTGATTTCAAGCGGCTTTCGGCGGGTACGGGGCTTACAGAAACGACCCCAAAACGGGCATCCCCGTCACAGTTGCAGAAAAGACTCGAAATCAGTTTGTGGGCAACCACACGTGGGTTCGAATCCCACCCGCTGCGCCAGCGACGGAGCAGGGCTTGCCCTGCTCCGTTGCCTTTTTCCACTCCCAAAAAAGGGACGCCCTCCCAGACGGCGTCCCTTTTCACATCTCCTAACGCGAGGCACCCCCGGCGTATGCCGGGGGTGCCGTCCTTATTTCTCTTCCCATTCCTTACAGGAGGGAGTAATTCACGATCAGACCTGCGAACACGATGGACACCATGCTCAGCAGCTTGATGAGGATGTTGATGGCGGGACCGGAGGTGTCCTTGAAGGGATCGCCCACGGTGTCGCCCACGACGCCGGCCTTGTGGCACTCGCTGCCCTTGCCGCCGAAGTTGCCCGCCTCGATGTACTTCTTGGCGTTGTCCCATGCGCCGCCGGAGTTAGCCATGTAGATCGCCATGAGGAAGCCGGTAACGGTGGCACCGGCCAGCAGACCGACCACACCCTTGAAGCCCAGCACCATACCCACGACGATAGGCGTGACCACGGCGATCACGGTGGGCAGCACCATTTCCTTCAGGCTGGCCTTGGTGCACAGATCCACGCAGCGCGCGTAGTCGGGATCCGCCTTGCCCTCCATCAGACCGGTGATCTCCTTGAACTGGCGGCGCACCTCCAGCACGACGCTCTGCGCGGCGCGGCCCACGGAGTTCATGGTCAGCGCGGCGAACACGAAGGGCAGGCATGCGCCGATGAACAGACCCACCAGCACCACGGGGTTCATCAGGGAGAAATCCTCGAAGGTAACGTCCGCGCCCACTTCCTTGACCTTCTCGATGTAGGAGGCCATGAGAGCCAGAGCGGTCAGAGCGGCAGAGCCGATAGCGAAGCCCTTGCCGGTGGCGGCGGTGGTGTTGCCCAGAGAGTCCAGCGCGTCTGTGCGCTTGCGGACCTCCGGCTCCAGACCGGCCATCTCGGCGATACCGCCGGCGTTGTCCGCCACGGGGCCGTAGGCGTCAGTTGCCAGCGTGATACCCAGCGTGGACAGCATACCCACGGCAGCCAGCGCGATACCGTACAGACCCATACCGGTGCTGGCTGCGCCGCCGGACAGGAAGAACGCCAGCAGGATGCAGATCGCCACGATGATGATGGGCACCGCGGTGGACAGCATACCCAGACCCAGACCGCCGATGATGATGGTGGCGGCACCGGTCTGGCTCTTGCTGCTCAGCTCCTGGGTGGGCTTAAAGGTGTCGGAGGTGTAATACTCGGTGGCCTTACCGATGAGCACGCCGGCCACCAGACCGGACAGGATCGCCACGTACAGACCCCAGTGCTCGATACCCAGCAGCTTCCAGACGAGGAAGAAGGAGATGATGGCGATAAGCACGGCGGCGAGGTTGGTGCCGCGGGACAGAGCCTTCAGCAGCGTGCGCTGGTCGGCGTCCTCCTTGGTCTTGACGAAGAAGGAGCCGATGATGGAGCAGATAATGCCCACCGCCGCCATGACCATGGGGATCGCCATGGCCTTGAACGCCTGATCGGAGAAGGCGGCAACGCCCAGAGCGGAGGCGGAGATGATGGAGCCCACATAGGACTCGTACAGGTCGGCACCCATACCGGCCACATCGCCTACGTTGTCGCCCACGTTGTCGGCGATAACGGCGGGATTGCGGGGGTCATCCTCGGGGATACCGGCTTCCACCTTACCCACCAGGTCGGCACCCACGTCGGCGGCCTTGGTGAAGATACCGCCGCCCACACGGGCGAACAGAGCCATGGAGCTGGCACCCATGCCGAAGGTCAGCATGGCACTGGTGATGTCCGCCGCCTCCAGATGGAACACGAAGCGCAGCAGCATGAACCAGACGGAGATGTCCAGCAGACCGAGACCCACCACGGTGAAGCCCATGACGGAGCCGGCGGAGAACGCCACCCGCAGACCCTTGTTCAGACCCTCGCGGCAGGCGTTGGCGGTGCGGCAGTTGGACTTGGTGGCGATCCGCATCCCCACGAAGCCGCTGAGACCGGAGAAGAAACCGCCGGTCAGGAAGGCGAAGGGCACGAACCAGGTCAGCAGATGGCAGGCAGCCATGATGCACAGCACCACGATCATGCAGGCGAAGAAGATACCGACGACGGTGTACTGCCGCCGCAGGTAGGCGTTTGCTCCCTCACGGATGGAGCGGGAGATCTTGCTCATCAGAGGGGTGCCCTCCTCAAAGCGCAGCACCTTTTTGCCTGTGAACAGGGCAAACAAAAGTGCGATGACGGACCCGATAAAGGTCGCCAAGACGAGATACTTTTCCATGTGCATTTGTGAATTCCTCTTTCCCCCCGGCGTTCCGCGCCGGGAATTTGCTATTTGTTCCGGGAAACATTATAAAAAAGGAAAATCCATCCGTCAAATTTTCAAACTTTTTTTTGGACGTGCTGAAAATATGTTGGGAATCGTCCGTCAAAATCACCACAACTTTTTATGCAGGAACGAATGGATTTTCTGTCATTTTTCGGCGGTTTTTCTCCGGGTCAAAAGGTAGTACCATACGTTCTGTATGTATTTTTTCTCGCCGTAATTGTGGATTTTCCCACAAATAAAATTTTTTTGCAGCACTTTTCGAAGCAAAAATGAAAAAATATCCGCGAAAAACGCGGAAAATCTTTTTTTGCACTTTTCCGCGGCAGTCTCCGCCACTCCTGAACCGTGCCGACGGGAACATTTGCTGTTTTGCACAAATGGTTTTCGCAACAAGTTTCGCGGCAGGACGCGCCCACCGCGCAGAAGTTTTACGGGGAAATTTCGCCGTTGTTGCACGTTTCCGGGCAACAAAACCGCAAAAAACACCTGCGGGCAGAGTGCGGCATACGATGGTATGGAGCACCGGGAAAAAATAAGGGAGGATACAAAGGATGAAAAACGAAAATTCTGTGATCGCTATTCTGGCGGCGGCAGGGGGCGCGCTGTGCAGCTATGGGGCAAAGCTGGTGGTGCCGCTGGCGGTGCTGCTGCTGGTGATGGTGGCGGACTATGTGAGCGGCATGGCAAAGGCGTGGAGCACCGGGACGCTGTGCTCCAAGATCGGGCTGCGCGGTATTCTGAAAAAGCTGGGCTATCTGGTGCTGGTGGGCGTGGCAGGCGTGGTGGACTGGCTGGTGCGCTACGGTCTGGCGCAGACCGGCGTGGAGGTGACGTTCCAGTTTTTGGTGGCGGCAATGGTGATCGTGTGGCTCATTATCAACGAGCTGCTCTCCATTCTGGAGAACGTGGCGGCCATCGGAGGGCCGGTGCCTGCGTTCCTGCAAAAGCTGCTGGGCAGACTGAAAAACGCGGTGGAGAAGAAGGCGGAGGACGAAAATGCAGATCATTGAAATGACCTATCCGTGGGCGGGAACGCTGGCAAAGCGCGGCGTTACGCGGCGTATTATCCTGCACCACGCGGCGGCGGTGACGTGTACGCCGCAGCAGGTGCACCGCTGGCATCTGGCGAACGGATGGGTGGGGATCGGGTATCATTTCTTCGTGCGGAAGGACGGAAAAGTGTACCGGGGCAGACCGGAGGACGCGGTGGGGGCGCACGCGGGGAACAACAATTCTGACAGCATCGGCGTGTGCTTCGAGGGCAGCTTCGACAAGGAGGAAATGCCGGAGGTGCAGAAGAACGCGGGGCGGGAGCTGGTGGCGTACCTGAAGGAAAAGTACGGCATTACCAAGGTGCAGAAGCACAGCGACGTGAACGCCACGGGGTGCCCCGGCGGGCACTTCCCCTTCGGCGAGATCGCAGGAGAGGAGGGCGCAAAGCCTTCTGCCACAACGGTTTCCATGGACAGCACAGGGGTGACGCTGCCCCTGCTGGGGCGGGGGAGCCGGGGGCAGACGGTGCGGCTTTTGCAGGCGGCACTGGCGGGGCTCGGCTACGGCGCGCTGGCGGCGGACGGTATCTTCGGAGACAACACGGCGGGCGCGGTGAAGCGGTTCCAGGCGGCGGAGGCACTGGCGGCGGACGGTATTGTGGGTCGCGATACGTGGCACAAGCTGCTGGGAATTTAGCGAAAAATAATGCTGACATCCAGGTGACGTCACCCCGGGGTAAGCTTGTACAAGGAGTTGATGTTCAACTTGAACGCACGGTGTTGAACGACAGGTCGGAGAAGAAAAAGGAAAAATCAGCTAAGGGTGGGGCAGGGTGCCGAAAAAACGGCTCTCTGCCCCGCCATTTTTTTGCAAATTTTTAAGGGACGTTAAAAAATTGCCCCGGTTTTCTTGCTTTTGGCAAAATATATGGTATACTGTTATTGCTCATAATGTGCTGTCATGCGCCGTATGAACTGCGCCGCCTGCGGGCAAGCTATACACGGCGCAGCTGACGTCATGGAACAGCCGGCACATCAGGAGCACCGAAGACTTGAAAAGAGGGATTTTGCCTTGAATAAATACATGATACGCGGCGGACGTGAGCTTTTCGGAGAGGTGACGGTCAGCGGCGCGAAAAATGCCGCCGTTGCCATCATTCCCGCCGCGCTGCTGGTGGACGGCGTATGCCGTATTGAGAACATTCCCCAGATCAGCGACGTGACGCTGTTCTTCTCCATTCTGGAGGAGCTGGGGGCGAGGGTGCGGGTGCTGAACCGGCACGCCATTGAGATCGACTGCCACGCCATCCACTCCACCCGTCCGTCCTATGATCTGGCAAGGCGCATCCGCGCCAGCTACTATCTGCTGGGCGCGCTGCTGGGGCGGTTCGGGCAGGCCACCGTCGCCATGCCGGGAGGCTGCAACTTCGGCGTGCGCCCCATCGACCAGCACATCAAGGGCTTTACCACCATGGGCGCGGAGGTGACGGTGGAGGGAGGCTTCATCCACACCGCCGCCAAGAACGGACGGCTGGTGGGCGCGCCGGTATATCTGGACGTGGTGAGCGTGGGCGCGACCATGAATATTATGATGGCCGCCGTGCTGGCGCAGGGCGTGACCACCATCGAGAACGCCGCCAAGGAGCCGCATATCGTGGATCTGGCGAACTTCCTGAACTCCATGGGCGCGGACATCAAGGGCGCGGGCACCGACTCCGTTAAGATTCGCGGCGTGGAGCGGCTCACCGGCGGCAGCTACTGCATTATTCCCGATCAGATCGAGGCGGGCACCTATATGGCGGCGGTCGCCGCCACCGGCGGACAGCTGCTGCTGAAAAACGTCATTCCCAAGCACATGGAGTGCATCAGCGCGAAGCTGATGGAGATGGGCGTTTCCGTGACGGAGGAGGACGACACGCTGCTGGTGCGCCGGAGCGGCCCGCTGGTGAAAACCAACGTCAAGACGCTGCCCTATCCCGGCTTCCCCACGGATATGCAGCCCCAGATCACGGCGGTGCTGGCACTGGCGGAGGGGACAAGCCTTGTGACCGAGGGCGTATACGGCGCGAATCGGTTCAAGTATGTGGACGAGCTGAAGCGGCTGGGCGCACACATCCAGGTGGATGGCAAGGTCGCCGTGGTGGAGGGCGTGAAGCAGCTGGTGGGTGCGCCCATCCAGGCCTGCGACCTGCGCGCCGGTGCGGCGTTGGTCATCGCCGGTCTGGCTGCCCACGGCACCACGGAGCTGAGCCACATCCAGTATATCGAGAGAGGCTATGAGGATCTGGTGGGTAAGCTGCGGGCTGTGGGTGCGGACATCTCCATTGTGGACGTGCCCGACGAGAGCGACGCAGAGACACACGCAGGATAAAGCGGTTACGGAAATACGTCCGCTGCGAGAGGCCGCGGCACACGCGGCGACCCCTCGCGGCGGACGTTTTTTTCACGGAAAGGATACATAGATTGTTGACGGTACATATATTAGCCAGCGGCTCCGAGGGAAACTGCCTGCTGGTCAGCGGAGGCGGCGTACACCTGCTGGTGGACGCGGGGATCTCCGCAAGGCGCATTACGGCGGGGCTGCGGGAGCTGGAGCTGTCGCCCTGCGATGTGGACGGGGTGCTGCTGACCCATGAGCACAGCGACCACACGGCGGGGCTTGGCACGCTGACGAAGCACCACCGCCTGCCCCTGTACGCCAGCGGCGGCACCGCCGAGGCGGGTACCCGGTGCGTCGGAGGTGCTGCGGGTCATCCCGCGGCAGGGGGTGTTCTCCATCGGCGAAATGCTGGTGACATCGTTCCCCACCAGCCACGACGCGTCGGAGAGCGTGGACTATCGCTTCGACTGCGGCGACGAATCGATGGGCGTGCTGACGGACACGGGGTACGTGACGGAGGAGGCGGAGGCGGCTCTGCGGGGCGTGGGGCTGCTGGTGCTGGAGAGCAACCACGACGAGGAGTGGCTGCTGTCGGGCCCGTACCCGTACTATCTGAAGCAGCGGATACTGGGGCGGCGCGGCCATCTGTCCAACGACGCGGCGGCCTGCTTTGCCCGGTGGATGGCGGAGGAGGGCACGAGACAGTTCGTGCTGGCACATCTGAGTAAGGAGAACAACACGCCGGAGAAGGCGCGGCAGACGGTGTCCTACGCGCTGGACGGACTGGACGCGGCGGTGACGGTCGCCCCGCGAGGGGAGGTCAGCGGCCCGTATACGGCGGAGGTGCGTGTATGCAGAGAGTAACGGTGCTGTGCGTGGGCAAGCTAAAGGAGAGGTTCTACACCGACGCGGCGGCGGAGTACGTGAAGCGGTTGCAGCGGTACTGCAAGCTGGACGTGGTGGAGCTGCCGGAGTGCAGGCTGTCGGAGGAGCCGTCGCCCGCCGAGATCCGGAGGGCGTTGCAGACGGAGGGGAGTGCCATACGGGAGAGACTGCCCAAGGGCGGCGCGGTGGTGGCACTGTGCATCGAGGGGAAGCCCTGCTCCAGCGAGGAGCTGAGCCGGCGGCTGGCGGACTTCGGCGTGCAGGGAAGGACACAGATCACCTTTTTGATCGGCGGCAGCGTGGGGCTGGACGAGGACGTGAAGAAGCTGGCGG
>OHJK01000354.1_pt1 | contig 31335 bp, 24 predicted proteins | sample 1568541 | NCBI WGS metagenome assembly OHJK01 (sample SAMEA3879535, study PRJEB24766) | human gut metagenome | biome: human-associated habitat; feature: feces | place: USA | collected 1985/1987
TGCGACCTCCGGGTTATGAGCCCGACGAGCTACCAACTGCTCTACTCCGCGATATTTAATTGCACCGCTGTACCGGTGGTGCCGGTGACCGGACTCGAACCGGTACGGCATTGCTGCCGGGAGATTTTAAGTCTCCTGTGTCTACCATTCCACCACACCGGCGGATTCGGCAAGAATTAGGATACCACACTTCCCTCCGCGTGTCAACCCCCTTCCCCGATTTTTCCGCCCCCAAGCCAAAGACCGGCTTCTGCCGGTCTTTGGCTTTTGTCCCGCTTATTCTCTCCGCAACGCCTCGATGGGGTTCAGCTTCGACGCCTTCATGGCGGGCACCAGCCCGAACACAACGCCGATGACCATAGAGAACGCCACGGCGATGACACACGCCGGCACGCTGATGGCAACGGGTGTCCCCATAACGTGTGACATCATCTCCGCCAGCGCGATACCGCTGGCAACGCCCAAAATGCCGCCCATGCTGGTCAGCACCGCCGCCTCCGTCAGAAACTGCCACAGTATCCGGCTCTGCTGCGCGCCGATGGCGATTTTCAGACCGATCTCCCGTGTCCGCTCCGTCACCGACACCAGCATAATGTTCATCACGCCGATACCACCCACCACCAGCGAGATGGCGGCGATCCAGATCAGCTGCTTGTTGGTGCTCTCCGACAGGCTCTGCAAATCGCTGGCCTGCTGCAGCAGATCCTTGGACTGGTACTTATACTTCGTCGTCCGCATGACGTTCTCGTTGAGATACTTCGCCACGCTGTCGCCTGCGGTGGTCATGTCGTTGGTGCTGGTGGCGCGCACCGCCGCGTACTGCGGCTCGTCGTACCGATACGGCACCGACCAGCACACATCCGGGATAAACACCGTTCCCGCCGTGCCGCCGGCGTACATCTGATAATCCTTAAAGCTGTTGATCACGGGCCCCGAGCTGCTCCGGGCGGACACCACCCCCACCACGGTGAACGGCATCCCGTTGATCTCGATGGTGCCGCCGATGGGGTTCTCCCCCTGGAACAGCGACTTTGCCGACTTCGCGTCGATCAGAGCCACATTCCGCCGGTTTTCATAGTCCGCCGCCAGAAAGCTCCTGCCGTAGTTCACCGTATAATCCACCGCCGACAGGTAGTGGTCGTCCACGCCGTACAGCGACCCGCTGAACGCCGTATTGCCCACGTACACGTTGTCGCACCACTCCCGTGCATGGTACATACCCACCAGCGACACGCCGTTCAGCTTCTCCATCTCGTCCCGCATCTCCCGCGACACCGTGTCGATGCCCTCCGGCAGCGCGGAGTAATTCATGTCGAAGTAATTCTGGCTGTCCGCTGCCTCGATCGTCACCCGCACCACGTTGTTTCCCGCGCCGATCAGGTTCTGCTTGATCTGCTCGTTGGTGCCCTGAATGGTGGACACGATGGTGATGATCGCGGCGATACCGATAATAATGCCCAGCATGGTCAGAAACGACCGCAGCTTGTGGCTCCACACGCCCTGAAAGGCGAGATTCACATTTTCCAACATATCTCTCGCCTCCTTACACGCCGTAGTTATACAGCTGATCCGCGGTGGCCTCCTTGGTCTGTGCCCCCTCCACCACGTCGCGCCCATAGGGGAACGCCACATAGTCGTCGATGGTCAGCCCGCCCCGGATCTGCGTATAGCTTCCCCACAGATCCCTGCCGGTCTGCACCCACCGCTGCTCCAGCCTGCCGTCCTCGTTCCGCACCATCACGTAGCTCTTGCCGTTGTCCTCCCGGATAAACATGCTCTGCAAATACAGTGAGCTCCCCGTCTGCTGCTGGGTGGACACCTTCTGGTACTGAATATCCACATAGTCGTTCGGCTCCAGATTGGCGTCCTCCTCCACGAATATCTTGAAGGGATAGTACGACGCGTTCCTGTTTCCGTCGCCCCAGTTGTTGCTGTTCTGCGTGGGATAGTCGTCGATAGACACGATCTTCCCCTCGCAGAACGCCCCGGTGCGCCAGCTGCTGATCTGCACCGTGTCCCCCACCTTCACGCTGCCCAGATCCATCTCGCTGAGCGTCCCGCTGACGTAGTACCCTCCGCCGCCGGACAGCTCCACCACCGCCTCGCTGTTGTTATACGCCTCCGTGGCGTCCCGGACGGTCTTCACCGTCCCGCTGAACTCCGCGTACACGTTGCCGTCGCCCAGCTCCCTCAGCTTCTTGTCGAGATCCAGCTTCGCCAGCTTGTTGCTGATCTCCGTCTCCTTGATCTCCTGGGTTTTCGCGGCGACGGCCTTGTTCAGCTCCTCCCGGCTCATGGACGCTGCCACCAGCTCCTGTGCGTAGGCGATCTTCTTCTCCAGCTTGGTGATCTCCTCGCTGTCCTCGTAGGTACGCCCCTTGTCCTCATACGCCGGCAGGTCTGTCACCAGCTGTACGTCTTGTGACACCTTGTAGTCGTCCGCGCCGGTGCCGGTCTTTTCGTACTTCTCCGTCACCCGCACGCCCCAGCTGGCCTCCACGCCGCCGCCCACCTTGTCTCCGGCGCGCTTCACCAGCACGATGTTCGTCACGACCTTCGGCGTTTCCTCGTTCGCCCGCAGCCGTCCGTTGAAGGTCGTCCCCAGCAGATACTCCGCCGACAGCACGGATTCCGCCGTCCACGCGTAGTAGTGTACGATATGGCTGTTCCCGTTGTCGTCCTTTATGGTCACTGTGGGCAGCAGCTCCTTCTCCGTCACCGCTTCATCCGCGTCGTAGGGATGGCTGGGGTCCTTGTCGTACTTCTCCTTCAGCTCCGCCAGCTGCTTTTCCAGCTTCGCCAGCTCCGCCTCCAGCTGCTCCTTGTTCTCCGCCTTTTTCAGCAGCTCCAGCTGCCCCTTCGCCGCCTCCAGATTGGCGACCGCTCTGTCGTAGGCGACCTTCGCCTTCTCCACCGTGGCCTCCGTCAGCGTGGAGTCATAGCTCACCAGCGGCTCGCCCTTCCGTACCTCGTCCCCCTCCTTGACCCAGACCTTTGTGACCGTCTGGCTCTGGGATATGTATATCTTCTGCAACTTATCCGTCGTCACCATGCCGCTGGTGTTGGAGCTGTCGCCCCAGTAGTCGGTCATGGCGAAATCGCTCACGGCGTACACGTTCACGTCCCCCCGCTGTGCGTTCCGTGCGATGGTCAGCCCGCCCCACACCGCGCCGCAGCCCGCCGCCACGCAGGCAGCGATGATCAGCGTCTTTTTCAGCCTCTTGCCCACGTGCAGCTTCTCGCCCACGCGCAGCCTTCCGCCCAAATGCAGTCTCTCCCGGAGGGAGGGCTTCTTCTCCGTCCCCTGCGTCTCCATCCTCTTCTTATCATCCATTGTCGTCACCTCCCGACAGCACGCCGTCCCGAATGGTCATGACCTTGGCGGCGTGGTTGGCGATGGAGCGGTCATGGGTGATCATAATAATGGTGGAGCCGCTCTCGTGCAGCTGCTGGAACAGCTCCATCACCGCCGCGCCGCTTGCGCTGTCCAGCGCGCCTGTGGGCTCGTCGGCAAGGAGCAGCTTCGGCTTACCCACAATAGCGCGGGCGATGGCAACGCGCTGGCACTGTCCGCCGGACAGCTGGTCAGGGCGGTGCTCCACCCGGTCGGAAAGCCCCACCGTCTCCAGTGCGGCGCGGGCGCGCTCCAGCCGCTCCGCCTTCTTCACGTTGCCGTACAGCAGGGGCAGAGCCACGTTCTCCACCGCCGTCAGCTTCGGCAGCAGGTTAAAGCTCTGGAACACGAAGCCCAGCTCCTTGTTCCGCACCTCCGCCAGCTGGTTGCCGCTGCACTTGGTCACGTCCCGCCCGCCCAGCAGATAGCTGCCGCTGGTGGGCACGTCCAGGCACCCGATCAAATTCATCAGCGTGGTCTTTCCGCTGCCGGAGGGTCCCATAATGGCGAGGTACTCCCCCTCCTTCACGTCCAGATTCACGTTTTTCAGGATATGTGCCACGGACTTCCCCATGGGATAGTCCTTGCATATATCGCGCATTTCCAAAATCATGCTCAGCCCTCCATCGGCGGAACGACCGCCGGCGCGGAGGCGGCCGCGCCGCCGGGAATCACGGCTGCGGTGCCGCCGTTGTCCGTGACGGTGTCGTTCTCAGCGGGCATATCGCCGCCGTCCATGCCGTCCTTGCTGCCCGTGCCGTCCGTGTCAACCTTGCCGTCCATATCTCCCGTGCTGCCGCCTGCGCTGGGGTCAAAGGTGGCGTCGTCATAGGTGATGCACGTCATGCCCGCCTTCAGGCTGTCGTCGGGATAGGCGATGTAGTCCTCCGCCGTCAGCCCGCTCAGCACGGGGTACGTGTCGTTCTCCCCGTTGTATTCGCCCAGCTTCAGGCTGCGCTTCTCCAGCTTGCCCTTGCTGCTCTGCGCCCACACCCACGGATTCCCCTCCGCGTCGTTGACGAAGTAGGACGGCAGGTTGATGGCGTTCTTCTCCGCCTCGTCCTCCTGGCCCACGTCCGGCTCTATGTACACGTGCTGCCCCATGAGCAGCCCCTCGCCGCCGCCGTCCAGCGTCACGTAGAAGGGATACTTGCTGGACATGGCGGTGTCGCTGTCGCCGTAGTCGCTGCGCTTTTGCTGTGCGTTGTTCCAGTCGATGGAGTCGATGGTGCCCTTCCACGTCTGGTCACTGACCCGGGAGCGGATCACCACCGCCGCCCCCTCCGTCAGCACGCTGGCGTTGTTCTCGTTCACGTAGCCCTTGACGCGGCAGCCCCCCGTTTCCACAATGGTCATAAAGGGCAGGGGATTGCCGTTGTTGTCCGTGCCGCCGCCTGCGTTCAGAGCCTGCACCTCACCGTCCACCGGCGAGGTGACGGTGGCGTTCTTCATGCCGTTGCGGTACTTCGCGATGTCCTTATTCTTGGTGGCGATGCTGGCGTTGGTGGTCAGAATGTCCGCCTTCCGCTCCCGCACATCCAGGGCGTACTGCCGCTTCAGATTCTGGTCATACGTCTCGTCCATCAGCTTCTGCGCGCTCTCCAGATCCGCCTGCTGGTCTGCCAGCTTTGCCTTCAGCTGCTCCAGCTCCAGCTCCGCCATCTCCAGATTCGTCCGTATCTCGCTGAGGTCGTAGGTCAGCAGCACGTCCCCCGCCTTCACCTTGTCCCCCACCTTGACCTTGATGGTGTCCACGGTCATGGATTCGTCCTTTTTGATGGTCGTCTCCCCCAGCGGGCTGACGATCCCGGCGAACCGGTCGGCAAGCCCCACGGAGCCCAGCCCGCACACCATGGACACGGACTGGACGGACGCCTCGCCCTCCGCCGCGCCGCACCCTGCGGCGCAGCCCAGCAGCATGACCAACGCCAGCACAAAAGCAGCTTTCTTCATCGTTTTATCTCCTTTTCTTACCCACTGCCTCGGTGGGGAACTTTTCTCACCCCGCCGCCGGGAGAGTCCCCTCCCCCGCCGCGGGAAATTTCTACCTACTGGTTTAGACGGCAGGATCGTTTTTTCCGTTCCGTCTCTTTCACGCTTTTCTCAAGGTTTCTGTTTTTTCGTATTCCTGTCCCGTTTTTCGCCACGTCGCCGAGTCTGTCTTATCATACCATGCCACCCCGCCCCAAATTGTGAACACACTATGAACGCCCCCTTAAGACCTGTATAATCTTCTGCGTCAAATCGGCGGCAAAACGACCCGGAAATATTGACAGGCACCCCCCACACGTCCTATTATTATGGTATATGCCGTGTGCAAGTTGAACATCAACCGTATATACAGGTATATTTTCTATTGGACACACCCCATGTCTGCTGACGCCCACAGGAGGGAAAACCATGAACAAAAAACGCATCCGTCAGATGGATCTATTGCTGCGCCGCCGCCTTTCCGACCGCCCCGCCTCGGACTTTTCTCTGCTCCAGCAGGTGGAAACGGAGGGCTATATGCAGCGTTTCACCTGCCTTTTCAACGGCTCCCGCCTGCGCTGCGCCGACGTTCTTTCCCTCCTCCGCCCGGACTTGGAAGCCTTGTGCCCCAAGGCTTCCGGGGAACCGGAGGGCGGTTGGGCGGCGTATACCTACGACTATGCCCGCCGCCTCCTCTTCCCGGAAAAGTCCCCGCCGTCGGACGTTTTCGCCCCCGGCGCGGTGTTCTTCCTCTCCGTGCTGCAGGTGCTCTTCACCGCCGAGGGGGAGCTTCTTCCCCACGATCCCCTCCGGACCTTCGACTTTCTCTCCGAGGAGGAGCTTTCCGCCTCCCCCTCCGCCAATTCCTACGCCCGTTTCCTCCGTCTCTGGAAGCGCGAATTTATCTATGAACTCATGCGTTTGGGGCTGGAAGTAACGCCCTATCGCACACTTGAGCACATCGCCGGCGTCCATCACATCGCCGTCACCGCCGCCCGCGCTTTGCGCGAAAGCCTTGTGCCCGTTGATGTTGCGCTGGTTTCCGGTGCGGCGGCGGGGCACGATCTGGGCAAATTCGGCTGCCGCCCCGGCGAACGGGTGCCCTACCTCCATTATTACTACACCGACCTGTGGTTCCGCCGCCGGCGCATCACCGACATCGGGCACATCGCCGCCAACCATTCCGTCTGGGATCTGGAGCCGGACTACCTGTCCGCCGAGGCGTTGCTGCTGATCTACGCCGACTTCCGGGTGAAGCAGCTGCGAGACGGCGACGGGCGGGAGATCACCCGCGTATCCACACTGGCAGAAGCGTTTCAGGTGATTTTGGACAAGCTGGACGACGTGGACGGCGAGAAGAAAAAACGCTATATGCGCGTGTACGCCCGGCTGGAGGATCTGGAGCAGTACATGATCAGCCGGGGCGTGGACGTGACCATGTCCGGCGGCGACACCGCGCCGCTGCCGGAGAAGCACACCGCCCTGATGACCGACGACGAAGCCCTCCACGCCCTGACGCTGCGGTGCGTGGAGCACAACATGACACTGATGCACCGCCTCACCGACCAGCGCAGCTTTGCGCGGCTGCTGGAGGAGGCGCGGGGCGAGACGGACTGGCGGCGGCTGCGGGCATATCTGGCGGTGTTCGAGTCCTACTCCCTGTACCTGCACATCCCCCAGAAGGTACAGACGCTGACCTTTTTATACGAGCTGCTCATGCACCGGGAGGGCGACATCCGCCGGCAGGCGGCGGCTCTGCTGGGCGAGATCATCGCCGGGTTCCACGCCGGATACGCCAAGGAGCGTCCGGAGGACAGCCGCCCCGACCCCCGCGCCATCACCGACGTGGAGCAGTGGAGGCTGTATCTGGACAAGATCCTCTACCCCGACCACAAGCTGATGCCTCAGCACCGGCGGTGGATCGGCTATACGCTGAAATTCGCCGTAGGCTCCCTGCTGAGCCACTGCCCCGGCAGGGAGGAGCGGTTCCTCGCGCCGGTGTTCGCCTACTACCGCCGCCCGGAGACGCTGGACGACTACACGGCGTTCCAGCTGCTGGACACCGCCGGCGCACTGCCGGACGAGGCGTACAGTGCGCGGCGGGCGCGGGAGATGGTGGGCTTCGCCGCCGCCCTGTCCCGGCGGGAGGAGCTGACCGTGCGGATGGCGGCGGTGCTGCTGCTGGAGCGGCTGTACCGCCTGTACCCCGGCGACGAAAGACCGCTGCGGGTGGTGGAGGCGGTGCCCTGTGAGGACAGCGGCACACTGCGGTATCTGAAGCAGGACATCCTCGCCAAAGGAGACGCGCTGCTGCTGCCGGAGGACGTGGTGTCGGAGATCTTTCTGGACAACCTCAAGACCGCTACGCCGTGGATCACCAAGCAGGCGAATTTGCAGCTGCTGACGGACTTCGCCCGCAGCGGACGAAGCCCCGCCCTGCACATCGCCACCCATCTCTCCAATCTTATCAAGGTCAGCGACCGGGTGACGGTGCGCCACAGCGCGGGCAACGCGCTGCTGTCGCTGGCACCGCGGCTCACCGCCGACCAGCGGAACGAGGTGGCGGTGGAGCTGTGCCGGGGGCTGGAGCTGGGACAGCAGGAATTCACCAAATATATCCCCGACTATCTGGGGCGGTTCGCCCTGTGGCTGCCGCCGGCGGAGCTGGACGAGGTGCTGAACGACTTGCAGGTGAACCTCAGCTCCTCCGACAGCCGGGTGACCGCCTCGGTGCTGGACACTGTGGGCGTGATCTACGAGGAGTACGACGCGTACCGCGCCCGGTTCCCGGAGACGGACGAGGCGTACCGCCGCCGCCGGGAGCGGCTGCTGGGGCTGCTGATGCGGGGACTGAGCGGCATTGACGGTGCCACACGGCAGGAGTCGCTGTACGTGCTGGGGCGGCGGGTGTTCGGCTCCGGGCAGTTAGGGCGGCACGAGAAGCACCGCGCCTTTATGCTCACCGAGCGGAAGCTGCTGTCGGCACAGGACGAGTTCTCCGGCGAGGGGCTGACGTTCTACTACCGCGCCTTCATGCTGGGGAAGCTGTACCGGTTCCTCACGGAAGAGCGGCTGTTCCACGGGGGCTTCGACTTCGGGGAGCCGCGCCCGGTGGCGTTCTTCCCCGGCACCTTCGACCCCTTCACCCTGTCCCACAAGGGCATCGTCAACGCCATACGGGATCTGGGCTTCGAGGTGATGCTCGCCATCGACGAGTTCTCGTGGTCGAAGAAAACACAGCCCTACCGGCTGCGGCGGCGGATCGCCGCCATGTCGGTGGCGGACGTGTTCCATGTGAGTATTTTCCCGGAGGATTTCCCGGTGAATATCGCCAATCCGGAGAACCTGCACCAGCTGCGCGCGGCGTTCCCCGGCAGGCGCGTGTCCATCGTGGTGGGCAGCGACGTGGTGCTCCACGCCTCCTCCTACCAAAAGCCGGTGACGGCGGACTCCATCCACACCTTCGACCATGTGGTGTTCCGCCGGACGGAGCCGGACGCGGAGACGCCCGATTACCGCTGCATCACCGGGCGGGTGGTGGAGCTGACGCTGCCGCCCCAGCTGGAGGAGATCAGCTCCACCCGCATACGGGAGGCGGTGGACGCCAACCGGGACATCTCCAATCTCATCGACCCCACAGTGCAGGAGTTTATCTACCGCCGGGGGCTGTATCTGCGGGAGCCGCAGGATAAGCCGGTGCTGCGGACGGAGGATCTGAGCTTCCTGCCCGCCTCCCACGAGACGCTAGAGAGCTTCCTGCGTACCATGCTCTCCCCCGCCACCGCCGCCGGCGTGCGCCAGCAGCTGGAGCGGTGCGGCGACGATGTGATGGTCTGCCGCGGGGCGGACGGCGGTATTCTGGGAGCGGCGGCGTATGGGTGCATCGACTCCGCCCACCTGTTCGCGCGGCTGGGTGACGCGTCGCTGTCCGCGCTGGTGCGGCAGAACGCAGGCGGCAGAACGCTGGTCATCAGCGGGCTGTTCGTGCCCCGAGGCGAGCGGCAGAGCGACATCTGCCAGCTGCTGATCACGGAGGTGGTGACGCTGGCGTTGAGCCGGGAGTTCACCTACGCGCTGTACGTGCCCGCGGAGGGAGCCGCCTCCGGCTACGGGCGGCAGCTGCTGACGCTGCAGGGGTTCCTGCCGGTGGAGGGTCACACGGACGCGCTGGCGGTGGATATGCGCTGCCCCATCGTGCTGAGCCGCAACGTGGACACGGCGGTGAAGCCGCCCTTCAGCTCTTCCCCGCGGGTTCTGGCGGCGATCGCCAACGCCCACCGGCACCTGCAGGCGGCGCTGACGAAGCTGCGTCCGGGGTCGCTGGTGCTGAGCTTGTCCGCCGGGGTCGTCTATCACCGGCTTTTGCAGCGGATCACCGGGCGCAACGGCGTGCCGGCGGAGCCTACGAGCCCGCGGGTGCTGGGGCCGGACATCTGCGTGCCCTACGGCAAGATACTGCGGGGCGTGGCGGTGCCCAACACCGTCACCAAGACGCTGCGGACGGACAAGGTGTACGAGCCGGATCTGAGCCGGTACTCCATCGAGGCGTACCCGGACTACTCCCCCCTTGCCGATCAGGTGCGGACCATCCACGCCTTTGACCGCCCTGTGATACTGGTGGACGATCTGCTCCACGACGGCAAGCGTATGCGGCGGATCGCCCCCCTGCTGGCGGAGACGGGGACGAAGGTGGATCAGGTGCTGGTGGGGTATCTCACCGGCATGGGACGGGATCTCATGGAGCAGCTGGGCTACGACGTGGACGCTATCTACTACCTGCCCAATTTGCAGCTGCGGCTGGTGGAGTCCACCCTGTATCCCTTCATCGGCGGCGACACCGTGCGGCGCAGTGAAGCTCTGCCGGGCGGCTTGCAGCCGGCGGTGAACCGCATACTGCCCTACGCCGCGCCGGAATACGCCGAGGCGGACGGGGAGACGGCGTGGGAGCTGAGCCTGTGCTGCCTGGAAAATGCACGGGACATCCTGCTGGCGTTGGAGACGGAGTTCCGGAGCCTGTATGCGCGGAACCTGACGCTGAGCCGGCTGGGCGAGGCGGTGATCCTGCCCCTGTGCCCGGACAAGGGCGGGTGCATGACCTACGACCTGAGCCGGGCGGCCAGCACGTACCTTGAGGGGGACATCGAGCTGCTGAAGCGTATGCGCCCCCAACCGATAAAGCACCATTAAGCAGTGGAATGGAGGCATGAAAATGAACGAGAGTACCCTGCCGCGTCTGCCGGAGAAATGCCGGGTGACGCTGCTGGCTCTGGGCGATGTGGGCAGCACGCTGCTGCTGGGGCTGCGGCTGCTGGGCGGCGACGTGATACGCTCCATCGGCATTTGCGACGTGCGCCCCGGCGCGGCGGAGCGGTGGGAGTTCGAGCTGAACCAGATACAGTCGCCGGACGGGGCGGTGATGCCGCCGGTGGACATTATCCCGCCGGAGAATCTGTTCGACGGAGATGTGTTCCTGTTCTGCGCGTCGCGGATGGTGCCGGACACCTCCGTGACGCAGGGGGACGTCCGCATGGCGCAGTACGCCCTGAACCGGGAGCTGGTGGCATCGTACGGCCGGATGGCGCGGGAAAAAGCGTACCGGGGGCTGTTCTGCGTGGTCAGCGACCCGGTGGATCCCCTGTGCCGCGCCGCGCTGCGGGAGAGCGGCCTTGCGCCGGCGCAGGTGCGGGGCTTCGGGCTGGGCGTGATGCACGCGAGGGCGATGTACTACGCCGGGAAGGACGGGCGGTTCGCAAGCTATCTCACCGAGGGCAGAGCCTTCGGACCCCACGGGGAGGATCTGGTGCTTGCCAACTCCGTCGAGCACTACGACGACGCGCTGTCCCGCGAGCTGACGGAGAAGGTGGCGCACGCCAATCTGGAGATGCGGCGGCTGGGGTACAAGCCCTACGCGGCACCGGCACTGTCCTCCGGGGCGTTGAGCCTGCTGTGCCTGCTGCGGGGGGAGTGGCACTACTCCTCCGTGTTCGACGGGCGGGTATTCATGGGGTGCCGGAACCGGCTGACGCCGGAGGGCATCGAGGTGGAGCAGCTGACGCTGCCCCACGCGCTGCAGCGGCGCATTGACGAGACGAGAGCGCGGCTGGACGCCATCCAGTGACGGAGGTGGGATATGCTCACGGTATTGCTTCCGGAAAATGAATACAGCGGTCCGCTGCGGCAGCTGCTGGCGGCGCATTTGCCCGACGGCAGCGAGCTCCGCGACCCGGACAGGGGCCTGGAGGGTCTGGCGGGGCGGCGGCTGCTGTTCGCCGTGGCGTTGGACGAGGGCGGGTGCAGCATGGCGTACTACCGGATGCTCTCCCGCCTGCGGCGGAGTGATACGCTGCTGGAGGGGTGCGTGGCGGGGTGCATCGTCACGGGCGTGGGAGAGCTTTACACCAAGGACGTGGCGCGGGACATGGTGTTCGCCGCGAATCAGGCGGGGTGCGCCTTTATCGGGCGTCCGCTGGTGGAGGCCACCGGCTCCCTGCGGAATTTCCGCACCCAGGCGCAAATCGGCGGCACCGACGAGGTGACGGCGTTCCACGCGGCGGCGGCGGAGCTGATCGGGCGGCTGGACGGGTGGAAAAGACCCGCGCCGGTGCAGCACGTGCTGGCTCTCCACGCCTCCCAGCGGAGCACGTCCAACACGCTGGCTCTGTGGGAGCTGGTGAAGGCGGGGCTTCCCGGCACCGTGGAGGTGGAGGAGATCTGCCTCCGCAACGGCACCATGGCGGACTGCAACGGGTGCAGCTACACCGCCTGCCTCCACTTCGGGGAGCAGGGCGGGTGCTTTTACGGCGGCCCCATGGTGGAGGAGGTCTATCCCGCCGTGCGGCGGTGCGACGCGCTGGTGATGCTGTGCGCCAACTACAACGACGCGCTGGCGGCGAACCTGACCGCCTTCGTCAACCGGCTGACGGCGTTGTTCCGGCAGACGAGGATGTACGACAAGCGGCTGTTCGGGCTGGTGGTGTCCGGGTACTCCGGCGGCGACCTGCTGGCGCGGCAGCTGATCTCCGCGCTGAACATGAACAAGTCCTTCTTCCTGCCGCCCCGGTTCTGCCTGATGGAGACCGCCAACGAGCGGGGCAGTCTGGTGAAGCTGCCGGGGATCGAGGCGCGGGCGGCGGCGTTCGCCCGGCGGATAGCGGAGGGCTGAGCACAAATTCCGCCCGGTGCGCCGGGGCACGAATAGTACCGCCGAAAAGCGGGGAAAATACTGCCATATCAATGAATAGGAGGTAGTTTCCCATGGAGGCTATGGTGGTGGAAAAGGCGTGCATCCGGTGCGGACTGTGCGCGGGGCTGTGCCCGGAGGTGTTCACACTGACGGAGGGCGAACCGGCAAGGGTGACGGAAAACCCCATTCCCGACGGACTGAAAATCGGCGTGCAGGAGGCGGCGGACAGCTGCCCCGTGGCGGCGATCACGGTGAAGGTGTAAAAAAACCGCGCTTTCCCGGAAAAATATGCTTTACAACGGGAAATTTCTGTGGTAATATTGCAAAGTACGCGCAGTGCGTACTTGACCCCTTCCTTAGCGGTGCGGAGCGTTCCATCTCTCCCATGGCTCAGGCTGCGGGCGTACTTTATGAAAGGTGGAAACACAACCATGATGCTGAAAGACCAGAAGACCTCTATCATCGAGGCCAACCGTACCCACGAGACGGACACCGGCTCCCCCGAGGTGCAGGTGGCTATCCTCACCGAGCGTATCAGCCAGCTGACCGCCCATCTGAAGGTGCATCCCCACGACTTCCACAGCCGCCGCGGTATGCAGATGATGATCGGTAAGCGTCGCCGTCTGCTGGACTACCTTGCCAAGAAGGACATCGAGCGGTATCGTGCCCTGATCGCCAAGCTGGGTCTGCGTAAGTAAGTTGAAACAGGGTGATGTGCCGGGCGCATCACCCTTCTTTCACATTCTGCACCGTGCGCCGATTGACCATTAGCAGTTGAAAATGCGCCGAAACCGCCGGCTTCGGGGTGTTTTCAAGTGCTAACGGCGATAGGTGACGGCGCGGGATGCTATTTCACAAAAAAGGAGAAATGATATGTCAACGATCATCACCAAACGCCAGTTCCCCCACTATCACAAGTACACCATGGAGCTTGCCGGACGTACTCTGACGCTGGAGACGGGCAAGCTGGCGGAGCTTGCCAACGCCGCCGTCATGGTGGGCTACGGCGACACCCGCGTGCTCTGCTGCGTCACCGCCGCGCCCCGTCCCCGGGACGGCATCGACTTCTTCCCCCTCAGCGTGGACTTTGAGGAGAAGCTGTACGCCGTGGGCCGTATCCCCGGCAGCTTCAACCGCCGCGAGGGCCGTCCCGGCGAGAAGGGCATTTTGACCAGCCGCGTCATTGACCGCCCCATCCGCCCCCTGTTCCCCTACGACTTCCGCAACGACGTGTCCGTGATGTGCACCGTCATGGCGGTGGATCACGACTGCTCCCCGGAGATCGCCGCCCTTATCGGCACCTCCGCCGCGCTGGCTATCTCCGACATCCCCTGGAACGGCCCCGTTGCCGCCCTGAAGGTGGGTCTGGTGGACGGCAAGCTGGTGTTCAACCCCGACAGCGAGCAGCGCAAGGTCAGCGATCTGGACGTGACCGTCGTCTCCACCGGCAAGAAGGTGGTCATGATCGAGGCCGGCGCCAACGAGGTGCCCAACGACGTGATGTTCGACGCCATCCGCTCCGCCCACGAGGAGAACCAGAAGCAGATCGCCCTTATCAACCAGATGGTCGCCGAAATCGGCAAGGATAAGTTCGAGTATCCCCACGCCGACTTCAACTACGAGCTGTTCAACAAGATCACCGAGGCGTTCATGGACGAGGCGAAGGCCGCCATGGACACCGACGATAAGAACGTCCGCGAGGCGCGCTGGAACGCCATGATCGAGCACTGGCATGAGAAGTATCTGGAAGAGTATCCCAACATGGATCAGTATCTGGAGGAGATCACCTACAAGTTCCAGAAGATGATCGTGAAGAAGTGGCTGCTGGAGGGGCACCGCGTGGACGGCCGCCAGAAGAACGAGATCCGTCCGCTGGACGCGGAGGTGGGCGTGCTGCCCCGTGTCCACGGCTCCGGTCTGTTCACCCGTGGACAGACGCAGGTGCTGTCCGTCGCCACGCTGGACACCCTGTCCGCCAACCAGAAGCTGGATACCATCTGGGAGGAGACGGAGAAGCGGTACATGCACCACTACAACTTCCCCGGCTACTCCGTGGGCGAGGCGAAGCCCGCCCGCAGCCCCGGCCGCCGCGAGATCGGTCACGGCGCGCTGGCAGAGCGCGCTCTGCTGCCCGTCATTCCCCCGGTGGAGGAGTTCCCCTACGCCATCCGCGTGGTGTCCGAGGTGGTGTCCTCCAACGGCTCCACGTCCCAGGGCTCCATCTGCGGTTCCACGCTGGCACTGATGGACGCAGGCGTGCCCATTAAGGCTCCCGTGGCAGGTATCTCCTGCGGTTTGATCCAGGACGACGACGGCAGCTTCACCACCTTCATTGACATTCAGGGCGTGGAGGATTTCCACGGTGAGATGGATTTCAAGGTGGCGGGCACCAAGAAGGGCATCACCGCCATCCAGATGGATCTGAAGAACGACGGTCTGACCATGGAGATCATCAAGAACGCGCTGGACATCACCTACGATGCCCGCGTGCAGATCCTGGATCAGGTGATGCTGCCCTGCATCGCCGAGCCGCGCGCCGAGGTGAGCAAGTACGCTCCCAAGATGATCACCATGCACATCGACCCGGACAAGATCCGCGAGGTCATCGGCAAGGGCGGCTCCGTCATCCAGAAGATCGTGGCCGAGTCCGGCGCCAAGATCGACATCGACGACGACGGCACCATCCACATCGCCTCCCCCGACGCGGAGAGCTGCGAAAAGGCGAAGAAGTGCATCGACGACATCGTGTTCGTGCCCGAGGTGGGGCAGCTGTACTACGGCCGCGTGGTGCGCCTGATGACCTTCGGCGCGTTCGTGGAGCTGGCTCCCGGCAAGGACGGTTTGGTGCATATCTCCAAGCTGGCGGACAAGCGCATCGAGAAGGTGGAGGACGCCTGCAAGATCGGCGACATGATGTGGGTCAAGGTCACGGAGATCGACGAGAAGGGCCGCGTGAATCTGAGCCACAAGGACGCTATGAAGGAGATCGCCGCCAAGGAAGCCGCCGGCGAGCCCATCAAGTAAATCAGCCCCTTTATATCCCCCGGCGGTGCCGGGGGATATTTATTTTTCCGGGAGAGTGTGCTATACTATGGAAAAATCCGTTACAGGGAGGGTTCCCCATGTCTGATACCATCGCCGCCATCGCCACGCCCGCGCAGCCGGGTGCCATCGGCATACTGCGGCTGTCCGGCGCAGGCACCTGCGCCGCGCTGGACGCGGTGTTTCGCGCCAAAAACGGGAAAAAGGTCGGGGCGCAGCGGAGCCGCACCATGGTGCTGGGCGAGCTGCTGGACGAGACGGGGCAGGTCATCGACAACGTGCTGTGCGTGGTGTTTCCCGCGCCCCACAGCTATACGGGCGAGGACTGCGCCGAGCTGCACTGCCACGGCAGCCCCATCGTGCTGGACGCGGGGCTGCGGGCGTTGTTCGCCGCCGGGTGCCGCCAGGCCACCGGCGGGGAGTTCACGAAGCGGGCGTTCCTCAACGGGCGGCTGGATCTCATCCAGGCGGAGTCCGTGGTGGATCTCATCGACGCGGAGACGGCGCAGCAGGCGCACAACGCCGTGTGCCAGCTGGACGGCGCACTGAGCCGCACCGTCGGGCGTATCTACGACGAGCTGATGGACATGGCGGCGCGGTTTTACGCGGTGGTGGACTATCCCGACGAGGACATCGAGGACTTGCAGCGGCAGGAGATGCTGGACACCCTGCGCCGGGCGCAGAGAGAGCTGGAGTCGCTGGTGGCGGGGTTCTCCCGCGGGCGGCTGATGAAGCTGGGGGTGCCCACGGTTCTGCTGGGGAAGCCCAACGCCGGGAAATCGTCGCTGCTGAACGCGCTGCTGGGATATGACCGCGCCATCGTCACCGACGTGGCGGGCACCACGCGCGACACGGTGGAGGAAAAGGCGGAGGTGGGCGGCGTGCTGCTGCGGCTCATCGACACGGCGGGCATACGGCAGGGCGGCGATGCGGTGGAAGCTCTGGGCGTGGAGCGGAGCCGCGCCGCGGCGAAACGCGCCTCCCTCGCCGTGCTGGTGCTGGATGGCTCCCGCCCGCTGACGCAGGAGGACGAGGACGCCATCGCGGTGGCGCAGACCGTGCCCCACCTGATCGTGGCGGTGAACAAAAGCGACCTGCCCCGGGCGGTGGACATCGGCGGACTGGCGGATCGGTTCGACAACGTGGCATCCGTCTCCGCCGCCACCGGCGAGGGGCTGGACGTGCTGACGGACGCCATCGCGGCGCAGTTCCCGGCGGGCAGCACGGCGGGCGGCGCACTGCTGACCAACGCACGGCAGGCGGACGCCGCCAACCGCGCTCTGTCCGCCGTAGCGGAGGCGCGGAGTGCGCTGCGGATCGGCATGACAGCGGATGTGGTGCTCACGGACTGCGAGAGTGCGCTGGCCGCCTTGGGCGAATTGAACGGCAAACAGGTACGAGATGATCTGATAGACACCATTTTTTCCCGATTTTGTGTAGGAAAGTAGCCGATACATTTGTATACTTTTGCTGATATTCCGTATTATTTGCAACTTTGCTCTTTTCCTGCGGGACGTTCCGTGGTATGATAGCGGGGAAGATCAAGCCTGAGGAGGTAAAATTATGCGCGAATACGTTATTATGACCGACAGCTGCTGCGACCTGACCGACCACATGGCAAAGGAGCTGGAGCTGGCAGTGGTACCCCTGACCGTACATATCGGCGGCAAGGACTTCCCCAATCTGCTGGACGGCAGTGCCATCAGCTTCGAGGACTTCTACGGCAAGATCAGAAATGGAGAGCTTGCCACCACCTCCGCCGCCAACGTGGGGGATTTTCAGGACGCCATGCGCCCCATTCTCGCCGCCGGGAAGGACATTGTGAGCATCAACTTCTCCAGTGCGCTGTCCACCACCTACCAGAGCGCGTCCATCGCCGCGGAGGATATGCGGGACGAGTTCCCCGACGCGAAGATCTTCGTGGTGGACTCCCTGTCCGCTTCTCTGGGACAGGGGCTGCTGCTGTATCTGGCGGTGCAGAAAAAGCGCGAGGGTCTGTCCGCCGAGGAGCTGGTGCAGTGGGTGGAGGAGAACAAGCTGCACGTGGATCACTGGTTCACCGTGGACGATCTGAACTATCTGAAAATGGGCGGACGGCTCAGTGCCGGCGCCGCGTTCTTCGGCTCCATGCTGTCCATCAAGCCGGTGCTGCACACCTCCGACGAGGGCAAGCTGGTGCCCATGAGCAAGGTGCGCGGACGGAAGGCCAGCTTGCAAGCTCTTGTGGACAAGGTGGCGGAGCTGGGGATCGAGCCCAGCGAGCAGGTCATGTTCATCTGCCACGCCGACTGCGAGGTAGAGGCGCGCGCCGTGGCGGAGGAGCTGAAGGCGCGCTACGGCGTGAGAGAGGTCTATATCAACTACATCGGGCCGGTGATCGGAAGCCATACGGGTCCGAACACCATGGGCGTGTTCTTCGTGGGCACGAAGAGATAACGCGCACTTCGGCGCGGAGGCCATCGGCTTTTTGATGGAACAACGATTGCGGGAGGTCGGGCATGGACTGGCTGGAGCTGAAGATCGACACGAGCCACGCGGGCTTGGACGCGGTGACGGAGCTGCTGGAGCAGCAGGGCGTTACCGGCGTGATGATCGACGATGAGGCGGATTTCCAGAGCTTTCTGGAGAACAACCGCCAATACTGGGACTACGTGGACGAGGAGCTGCTGGCGCAGAAAAAGGGCGTCAGCCGCGTGACGTTCTATCTGGAGCGGAACGAAAACGCCCTCGGCACGGTGGCGGCGGTGCGTATCGCCATGGCCGCGCTGAAGAAGGAGCACCCGGAGTACGCGCCCATGCTGCTGACCATGGAGGACGTTGCCGACGAGGACTGGGAGAACAACTGGAAGCAGTTTTACAAGCCCATGGAGATCGGGAACCGCCTGCTGGTGGTGCCGGAGTGGGAGGAAGCCCACGGCGGCGAGCGGGTCAAGCTGGTGCTGAATCCGGGGCTGACCTTCGGCACCGGCAGCCACGCCACCACGCGGCTGTGCTTGCAGGCGTTGGACACCCATATCCACGGCGGGGAGAGTGTCCTCGATCTGGGCTGCGGCAGCGGCATACTGTCCATCGCCGCGCTGCGGCTGGGCGCGGCAAGAGCGTTCGCCTGCGACATCGACGAGAAGTGCGTGGACGTGGCATATGAAAACGCCGCGCTGAACGGCATCGGGAAGGATCGCTACACCGTCCGCTGGGGCGATGTGCTGTCCGACGAAGCACTGCGGCAGGAGATGGGCGGCGGCTATGATGTGGTGGTCGCCAACATCGTGGCGGACGTTATCATGGGCTTGAGCGGCAGCGTGCGTCCCTTTTTGAAGGCGGGCGGGCTGTTCCTGTGCTCCGGCATCATCGACGACCGGGCGGAGGAGGTCCTCGCCAAGCTGAAGGGCGACGGCTGGGACGTGTTTGAGCGGCGCAGCAGCGAGGGCTGGTTCAGCTATCTGTGCCAATAAAAGAAAAAAAGAACCGCTTGGATCCCAAGCGGTTCTTTTTTTCTTTCGTCATTTTGTGCGGATGTCCTCGCCGAAGAAGGGCAGGATCTCGTAGGTGCCCTCGATGCGGGAGAGGATGGGCGCGCCGTAACGGGCTGCCAGCTCCTGTGGGGCAAGGTTCGTGTTGAGGATGGTGGACTTGCCGGAGAGCATCCGCCCGTTCACCAGCTGGTAGAGGGCACTCTGGACGAAGGAGGTGGTCATCTCCGTGCCCAGATCGTCCAGGATCAGCAGATCGCAGCTTTCGCAGCGGCGGACATCAGCGGCGTTCGCCTCGTCCGGGCGGAACTTGGCGTCCTCCAAGCGGGCGAAAATGCTGATGGCGGTGTCGTAGACCACGGAGAAGCCGCCCTCGCTGACCACCCGCGCAATACAGGCGGAGAGGAACGTCTTGCCCAGACCGGTGCCGCCGGAGAGCAGCAGGCTGCCGCTGCCGCGGGAGAACTGGTTGGCGTCCCGGCAGACGTCGAAGTTATGCTCCATATTGGCGCGGGGCGAGGTGCCGTAGCTCTCCCACACCGCGCTGTCGTACAAATCAAAGCGGAACGTCTCGAACCGGGCTTCCCCCAAGGGGAGCAGGCGGGACAGCTCCTGTAGCTGCTCCTTAGCGTAGTATTCCCGCAGGCAGCGGCACACGCCATGCTTGTCGTAGCCCGTGTCGCCGCAGAGGGCGCAGGCGGGCTTGTCCTCCAGATAGTCGGCGGGGTAGCCCAGCTCCGTCAGCAGCGAGGCGCGCTCCTGCTGGAGCGACAGGTTCTCATCCCGCAGGACGCGGAGTGCCGGCAGGGGGTCGTCGCCCTTTTTGGCGGCTGCCGCCACAATGCGGCTCATGGTGCTACGCAGGGTGCGCTCGATCTCCTGCAGGCGGGGCTGGCGGGCGTAGGCCAGACGGCGACGCTGCTCCAGCTCGGCGGCGCGCCGCTGCTTTGCCTGATCGAAGCGGGTGATCGCCCGCTGCATGATGATACCGTCGTATGACATACTCTCACCTCTTGATATAGCGTCGCATCCACGCATCCCTGTCGCCGCCGGAGGGGGCGGCAGGCTTGGCGGAGGGCGCGGACGCGCCGCGCTGCTCCCCCTGCTCCACCTGCTGGGGCGTGTGCCACGAGGCATCGTGCCAGCGGCGGAGGATACCGTTCAGATACCGCCAGTTCAGATCCTTTTTATAGAACACCGTGCGCTCGTATGCCAGAGCCACCGTCTCCGGCGGGAAGCCCATGTCCATCCACTGGTCAATGTAGCGGCGTTCCGCCTCCACCGGCTGGCGGTCGCGGATTTGCAGGGCGCGGAGGTAGGCGGCGTATCTGCCCTCCCGTTCCGCCCACTTTTTCAGATAGACGGCTGCCGCGCTCTGGTCGAAGATCCCCAGCTGTGCCCAGTGGTAGCCCTCCTTCTCGATCTGGCGGAGGGTGGGGCGGCGTCCCTCGCCCCAGCGGCGTTTGGCGCGCTCCACGCAGTGGCAGACCAGCAGGTAGATGACGTCGGCGGGCATTCCCACATCGTCATACAGCCCCGCCAGAATTTGCAGGTCGGGGGTGCGGAGCTTCTTGCCCAGCTGCTGCTCCGTCTGGGGGATCAGCAGGCGGAAGCCCTCGTTGTCGGTGATCAGCCCCGCGATGTCCTGGGTGGTGTAGACCGGGCGTTCCTCCGCCGGTGCCGGCGGCACCGGGTGCTCCGGACGGGGCAGGAGCGACAGCTCCTGCAGCCTCTTCTCCGCTGCGTCGATACGCAGGCGGCTGATGGGCAGGGCCTTTTCCAGCTCCTCCGGGGTGACGCCGCGCCCGAAGCGGCGCAGGGCGAGGTACAAAAGGGCGGCATCGCCCTGTCCGCTTTGCAGCAGCCTGTCCACGGCGGCGGCGGGCAGCGTTACGCTCTCCCGCTTGTCGCGGAGGATATATCCGTCCATGGGGGTGCCTCCTTTCGTAAGTGACATGACCGTCGTTCCCGTGGGGTGTGCACCGGGGATACCGGGTGCGAAAATCATTTTACACGAAAATCGGGGCGGCGTAAAGCGGGGCGGGACAACTTTTTACAAATTTCCGCTTTTCGGCAAAATTCTCTTTTCTATCGGCGGTTTTGTGCTATAATAGATTCTGTATAGGTATGCACACGACAGCGTTTATGAAATAGAAGGAGGGCTTTGGCATGGCGAATCGGGTAACTATGACCATCTGCGGCACGGAGTACATCCTGGTTGCCGAGGAGGACGCCGCCTACATGGAGAAGATCGGCGGTATCGTGGACACGGAAATGCAGCAGCTGATGGACTCCGCCCACATGAGCCGCGACGCGGCGGCGGTGCTGGCGGCGGTAAATCTCGCCGACCAGCTGACCAAGGCGCAGGAGGGCGCGGAGAACCTGCGCCGGCAGGTGAAAACGTATCTGGACGAGGCGAGCCGCGCCAAGAGCGAGGCGGCGGAGCTGCGCCGCAAGCTGCAAAACGCGCAGAACCAGAATAACCGCCGGGGATGATGGAGCTTCTGTCGCCCGCGGGAGGGTATGACGCGCTGGTAGCCGCCGTGCAGAGCGGTGCCGACGCGGTGTATATGGGCTTCGGCGCATTCAATGCGCGGCGGAGCGCGAAGAATTTTACCGACGAGGATTTCGCGTCGGCGGTGCGGTACTGCCATCTGCGGGGCGTGCGGGTGTTTTTGACGCTGAACACGCTGGTGACGGACCGGGAACTGCCCCAGGCGGCGGAGGCTCTGCGGAACGCCAGCCGCATGGGCGTGGACGCGGTGCTGGTGCAGGACTGGGGGCTGCTGACGCTGGCGCGGGAGATCGTGCCCGATCTGCCCATCCACGCCAGCACGCAGATGAGCCTGTTCACGCTGGGCGGTGCCAACGAGGCCGCCGCGCTGGGCATGGAGCGCGTGGTGCTGGCGCGGGAGCTGTGCCGGGACGACATCGCGGAGATCTGTAAGGGCTGCGGCGCGGAGATCGAGATCTTCGGGCACGGCGCGCTGTGTATGTGCTATTCCGGGCAGTGCGAGATGAGCGCGGTGCTGGGACAGCGCAGCGGCAACCGCGGTGCCTGCGCCCAGCCGTGCCGCCTGCCCTACGGCGTGAACGCGCCGTGCCGGAACGGCTATCCGCTGAGCTTGAAGGACGCCAATCTGTCCGCCTGCTTGCAGGACATGGAGCGCATAGGCGTGGACTGTCTGAAAATCGAGGGGCGGATGAAGCGTCCGGAGTATGTGGCGGTGGTGACGGGTATTTACCGGCGTCTGCTGGACGAGAGGCGGCAGCCCACGGCGGCGGAAGGTGCCGCCTTGGAGCAGGCGTTCTCCCGCAGCGGCTTCACGGACGGATACTGGCGCGAGAAAAAGGGCAAAGCCATGTTCGGCACAAGACCGGAGAACGCGCCGGAGCCGAAGGAGCTGTTTGCCAAGGCGCGGGAGGTATACGAAAACGGGAGGGAAAACCGAAAAATACCGGTAATCCTCCACCTGATAGTGCGCCGGGGCGAGCCGGTGCGGCTGGGCGGCTCCTGCGCCATCCACGGCGGCGTCACCATAGCGATAGCGCAGGGCGATGCGCCGGAGGAGGCGCGGAACCGGGCGGTGACCGCGGAGGAGCTGCGGCAGCGGCTATCCAAGACCGGCGGCACGGTGTTCACGGCGGACAGCGTGGAGATAGAGCTGGACGAGGGGCTGATGGTCGCCGCCAGCGTCATCAACGGTCTGCGGCGCGAGGTGCTGGACGAGCTGGCGGCGCGGCGTGAGGACATCCCCGCCCGCCGAGAGCTGCCCGCCTCCCCCCTGCCGGACGCACCGGAGACGCCGCAGGAGATGGCGTTCACCGTGTCCGTCAGCCGCGCCCGTCAGGTGACGGCGGAGTTGCTGGCGGAGAAGCCCGCCATCGTGTATGTCCCGGCGGAGGAGCTGGACGGGCTGGAGCCAACCGGGCTTCACGGGGAGACGGAGCTTTGCGCCGTGCTGCCCCGCGTGTTCCGCACGGCGGACGAGCAGCCCCTGCGGGCGATGCTGGAGCGTCACCCGGAGGTCACGTCCGTCGCCATCGGGAATCTGGGACATCTGCCCATCGTCCGGGGTCTGGACAGGACGCTGCGGGGCGACTTCGGGCTGAACGTCTACAACAGCCGCGCCGTGAAATTCTGGCGGGACAAGGGGCTGTCCTCCGTGACGGTCAGCTTTGAGCTGCGGTGGCAGCAGGTGCGCGACCTCGCCAAATACGCCGACTGCGAGGGGATCGTCTACGGGCGGCTGCCGCTGATGATCACGGAGAACTGCGTGACGAAAAACAACGTGGGCTGCGCCCACGGCGCGGGCAGCGTCCTCACCGACAGGACGGGGGCGCAGTTCCCGGTGCAGTGCGCCTACGGCTGTCGGTGCGAGATCGAGAACGGCAAGGTGCTGGTGCTGGCGGACAAGCCGGAGGTGTTCCGGTGTGGCCTGCGGTACGGACGGCTGCGGTTCACCACGGAAAGCCCGGAAGCGTGCGCCGCCATCCTCCGCGCCCACAAGGCGGGAGACGTGACGGCTGGCGAGGACGCCACCCGGGGGCTGTTCTACCGGGGCGTGGAGTAATATGCGCGCCAAAGGACAACAGGACGTATAATCAAAACAAATTATCACTATTTGTATTCACATTTGACAGAAAAGGTGTAGCTATGGAACTGAAAATAAAGGCACTGTCAGAGAAGATCGGGCGGGAGATCCCCCTCCCCCACTTCGCCACCGGCGGGGCGGCGTGCATGGATCTGTGCGCCTGCATGGACGAGAGCATCACACTGAACGCCGGGGAGCGGCATCTGGTGCCCACGGGCATCGCCATTGCGCTGCCGTCGGCGGAGTACGTGGCGTTGGTGTTCGCCCGGAGCGGGCTGGGCATCAAAAAGGGCGTGTGCCTGAGCAACGGCGTGGGCGTGATCGACAGCGACTACCGGGGCGAGATCGGCGTGGGGCTGGTGAATCTGGGCGACGCGCCCTACACGGTGCAGCCCGGAGACCGCATCGCCCAGCTGATGGTGGTGCCGGTGGTGCAGCCCACGCTGACGGTGGTGGACACACTGGACGAGACGGAGCGCGGCGCAGGCGGCTTCGGCTCCACGGGCAGGTGACGGGCATGGCGAGGATCGTGCTGGCCTCCGGCTCCCCCCGGCGGCAGGAGCTTTTGCGCCGTATGGGTATCGACACCTTCACCGTGCGGGTGCCCCAGGTGGAGGAAGCTTTCCCCGCCGGGCTGACGCCGCAGGAGACGGTGGAATACATCTCCCGCGAGAAGTCCCAGGCGGTGCCCTCCGATGCGGAGGAGATCGTCATTACGGCGGACACCATGGTGTTTCTGGACGACAAAAAGCTGGGCAAGCCCGCCGACGAGGCGGAGGCTCTTGCCATGCTGAACGCCTTACAGGGGCGGCACCACACCGTCTGCACCGGCGTGACGGTGCGGCAGGGGCAGCCCAGACCACGGACGTGTATTTCCGCCGCGCCGCGGAGAAGGAGCTGCGCGCCTATATCGCCGGCGGCGAGCCTATGGACAAGGCGGGAGCCTACGGCGTACAGGGACAGGGCGCACTGCTGGTGGAGCGCATCGACGGCGACTTTTTCAATGTGATGGGTCTGCCGGTGGTGCTGCTCAGCGAAATGCTGAAGGAATTCGGGGTCACATTATTAGGTTAATACAGGGGTATACCCAATGAAGCGATTTTTTACGAAAACGGGAATATGGCTGCTGGCGGCTGCGGCGATCATCGCCGTGGTGCTGTGCGTGGTGTCATCTCTCAGCTCCGGAACGGGGCTGCTGCACAACGCCCTGGGCGTGATCGCCTCGCCCTTCCGCTCGGCGGGCGCGGCGGTGACGGAATGGGTCGGCGGTATCGGCGACAGGTTCGAGAGCGTGGAGGCACTCCAGCAGGAGAACGAGGAGCTGCGCCAGCAGATCGCGGAGCTGGAGAAGCAGCTCCGTGCGGCGGAGCCGGCGGCGGAGGAGAACGTCCAGCTGCGCTCCCTGCTGGGGCTGCGGCAGCAGCGCAGCGACCTGCAATTCGAGGCCGCCCGCGTGACCCAGCGCGACGTGTCCAACTGGGCGAGCACGCTGGTGCTGGATCGCGGGTCCCGGCACGATGTCGCCGTGGGCGACTGCGCCGTGGACAGCACCGGCGCGCTGGCGGGCGTCGTCACGGAGGTGGGGCTGAACTGGTGCCGCCTGTCCACCATTCTGGACACGGACTCCCAGTTCGGTGCCAAGGTGTTCCGCACGGGCGAGACGGCGGTGGCGGGCGGCGACCTGTCCCTGATGAGCGAGGGGCTGCTGCGCCTGCAATATCTGACGGACAGCACGAGCCTCATCCGGGGGGACGTGGTGGTCACCTCCGGATTGGGCGGGTACTACCCCGCCGGGCTGGTGATCGGCACGGTGGACGCGGTGCAGACCGACGACGGCGGGCTGGCGCGGTACGCGGTGCTGGAGCCCAAGTGTGACGTGACGCACGCGCAGGAATTGTTTATTATCACGGCTTTTGACGTGATACAGTGACGGAGGACGGCCATGACCAGACGCGCTATCGCGGCAAAGTGGATACTCTACTGCCTGTGTTCCCTGCTGCTGATGTGCTTGCAGGGGCTGGTGCTGGTACACGTGCGGGTGTGGGGCGTCCATCCTTTCCTGCTTCCGGCGGCGGCGGTGATCCCCGCCACGCTGGAGCGAAACGAGCAATCGTTGATCTACGCCGTGTTTTTCGGCATACTGTGCGACCTGCTGATGCCGGTGGCGGGGCTGCCCTGCTTTTACGCCCTGGCGTTTCTGGTGGGAGCCGTCATCGCGTGGCTGCTGAGCGGACAGGTGCTCGCGGCGGGGCTGGTATGCTCCCTTGTGGTGACCGCCGCCGCCACGGCGGTATGCGGGCTGCTGCACATGGCGGTGCTGGCGGGACACCACGGCGCGACCGCAGGCGCGACGCTGTCGCTGCTGGGGCGGGAGCTGGTGCTCTCGCTGCCCTGCGCGGTGGCGGCGCACCCGCTGTTCCGCTGGGTGCAGCGGCGGATAAAATGTGATTGACCCTCTCCCCTGCCGGGAGAAACAGGAGAACCGTTATGATGAAAAACCCCCACCCCGCCAGACGGCGGGTCTATATGCTGCTTGCCTTCTTCGGCGCGTTTCTGCTGCTGTTTTTCGCCGTGCTGTACAGCGCACAGGTGGTACACGGCAGTGAGAACCGCGCCAAGTCCATTACCAGCAATACCGCCAGCGAGGTGGTCACCGCCTCCCGCGGCATTATCACCGACCGGAACGGCAAGGTGCTGGTCAGCAACCGTCTGGCATACACGCTGGTGCTGGACAAGAGCACCTTCGGCAAGGATCAGTCCGCGCTGAACGACGCCATCTGGCGGCTGATCCAGCTGTGTCAGGCGCAGGGCGTGGCGTGGAACGACACGCTGCCCATGACCACGGGGAATGCCCCGCGGCTGACCACCGCCAGCCGCTCGGAAGCCTTCAAGACGTATCTTGCGGACAACAAGATCCCCGCCAACACCTCCGACGAGGAGTTGTTTTCCGCCCTGCGGAAGCTGTACAAGCTCGACGAGTTGTACACCGACGCCCAGGCGCGGCTTATTATCGGCGTGCGGTACGAGCTGTCCGGGCGCAGCAGCTACACGTTCGCCGAGGACGTGTCCACCGACCTTTTGAGCCGCATCACCGACGGGCACTACGCGGGCGTGACCATCAAAACGGCGTCGGCGCGGGTCTATAACACGAAGCTGGCGTGCCACATCCTGGGCACCGTGGGTGCCATCTGGCAGGAGGAGTGGAGCAGCGACGAGGCCACCGGGTACGTGGGGTACGCCGACAAGGGCTACAACATGAACGATCTGGTGGGCAAGGACGGCGTGGAGAAGGCTTTCGAGGAGTACCTCCACGGCAAGGACGGAAGGCGGCTCATCACCACCGACGAAAACGGCAAGCTGACGGGCGAGCTGTACACCCATGAGCCACAGCCCGGCGGCACCGTGGCACTGACGCTGGACATCGATCTGCAGCAGGTGGTGGAGGACACCCTTGCCGAGACCATCGAGGGCATGATGGACAAGGACAGCTACCAGCGGGGCGGCGCAGCCGCCGTGGTGCAGGTGGGCACCGGCGAGGTGCTGGCTCTTGCCAGCTATCCCACCTACGATCTGGAGACGTTCAACAGCGACTACGAGGAGCTGGTGTCCGACGAGCGGCTGCCCATGTTCAACCGCGCCACCCAGGGCATCTACGCCCCCGGCTCCACCTTCAAGCTGTGCACCGCCGTTGCCGCGCTGGAGGAGGGGATCATCACCCCCTCCACCATCATCGAGGACAAGGGCGTTTACACCTACTACAAGGACCCCCAGCCCAAGTGCTGGATCTGGCGTCAGGCGGGCATGACCCATGGGCGCATCAACGTCAGTCAGGCCATCGTGGACTCCTGCAACTACTTCTTCTATGAGGTGGGGCGGCTGACGGGCATACAGAAGCTGGACGAATACGCCACCGCGCTGGGGCTGGGACGCTCCACCGGCATTGAGATCGGCGACGCCAGCGGCGTGCTGGCGTCCCCGGAGTGGGCGGAGAGCCACGACCGGGAGTGGACGGACGGTCAGACCATCACCGCCGCCATCGGGCAGTCCTACAACCTGTTCACGCCCTTGCAGCTGGCGAACTACGTGGCGACGCTGGTTTCCGGCGGAGAGCACTACGAGGCGCACCTGCTGAAAAGCGTTAAATCTTACGATAATTCGCGAATTGTCGGACTTTACGACAAGGGAATGTTGAATGACATGAACCTGTCGGACTCCACCATGGCGGCGGTGACCAAGGGTATGCACGACCTGACCCACGACTCCCTTGCCGGGGCGTTCTCCCGCTGCGTGGTAGAGGCGGGAGCCAAGACCGGCTCGGCGCAGGTGGGCACCGACATCGCCAACGGCACGCTGGTGGTCTACGCGCCCTATGACGACCCGGAGATCGCCATCTCCCTGGTGGTGGAAAAGGGCGGCAGCGGCAGTCTGCTGGCGAACGCCGCCGTGGACATTATCAACGCATGGTTCACTCGCGGCGGCGACACGGCTTCCGCCGGGGAGAACACACTTTTGCAGTGAAGGACACAAGCGAGACACATGAACCCTTACTTTGATTCAAGAGACAAACGGTGCAAGGAGCCCTTCGGCGCGGTTGCCGCCGGCACGACGGTGCACTTCGCCTTACAGGATGAGACATATTACGGCTGCGAGCTGCTGGTGCGCCGGGAATTTGCGGGCGCGGAGGACGTCTGTCCCCTGCCCCCGGCGGAGGGCGGCTTCGCCGGCAGCTACACCGCGCCGGGAAACGGCGAGCTGTGCTGGTACGGCTTCCGTCTGACGGACGGAGACGGGCGGCAGGTGTGGTTCGGCAAAAACGGTTTGCAGGACGCGCCGGAGAAAATGGCGCGGTGGCAGCTGACGGTATACGAGCCCACCCCCGTGCCCTCGTGGTTCGGTGAGGGCGTCACCTATCAGATCTTCCCGGATCGGTTCCGGCGGGTGTCCATGCCGGACGTGTCCCACATGGTGGGACGGCGATGGCTCCACAGCGCGTGGGAGGACGAGCCGGTGTATCTCCCGGAGGAAAACGGCGAGGTCACCAACCGGGACTTCTTCGGCGGGTCACTGCCGGGGATCACGGAGAAGCTGGACTATCTCAAGAGCCTCCACGTGACGACGCTGTATCTGAACCCCATTTTCGAGGCCGCCAGCAACCACCGGTACGACACGGCGGATTACCGGAGCATCGACCCCCTGCTGGGCACAGAGGAGGACTTCCGTACCCTGTGCCGCGAGGCCCACGAGCGGGGGATGCGCGTCATCGTGGACGGCGTGTTCAACCACACCGGCAGCAACAGCCGGTATTTTAACGCAGAGGGCTACTACCCGGAGCTGGGCGCGGCGCAGAGCCGGGAATCCCCCTACTTCGGCTGGTACAGCTTCCACCCGTGGCCGGCGCAGTACGACGCGTGGTGGGGCGTGCGGACGCTGCCCGCCGTCAACGAGGAGCGTCCGGACTACCGTGACTTCATCTTCGGCGGCGAGGACAGCGTGGTGCGCCGCTGGCTCCGCTGCGGTGCCGACGGCTGGCGGCTGGACGTGGCGGACGAGCTGCCCGGCGACTTCATCGAGGGCATCCGCGCCGCCATGGACGCGGAAAAGTCGGGCGCGTACCTGCTGGGCGAGGTCTGGGAGGACGGCAGCAACAAGATCGCCTATTCCCGCCGCCGCAGGTATCTTCTGGGGCGGGAGACCCACGGTCTGATGAACTATCCCTTCCGGACAGCACTGCTGACGTGGCTGGGCGGCGGCGACGCCGCAGCCTTCCGGGAGAGCATGGAGACGCTGCGGGAGAACTACCCGCCGGAGGCGTTCTACGGTGCCATGAACTTCCTCGGCACCCACGACACGCCCCGTATCCTGACGCTTCTGGGCGCGGTGCAGACGCCGGGGACGAAGCGGGAGCGGGCGGCGTACCGCCTCTCCCCCGACGAGCGGACGCAGGGCACAAGGAAACTGCGCCTTGCCGCCATGCTGCTCTATACCTTCCCCGGCTCCCCCACCGTGTTCTACGGCGACGAGGCGGGCATGGAGGGCTTCGAGGACCCCTTGAACCGGCGGACGTTCCCGTGGGGACGGGAGGACGAGCGTCTGACCGCCTTCTTCCGCACGCTGGGACTTCTCCGCTCCCAGCGGGAGAGCCTCCGCCGCGGCGATCTGCGCTACCTGTACGCCGCAGGCGGCGGGCTGGTCATCCAGCGGTGCTGCGGCGGCGAGCGGACGGTGACGGCGTTGAACGCGAGCACCTCCCCCCTGCCGGTGACGCTGGACTGGGACGGCTCCACCGCCATGGACGGCGTGACCGGACAGCGGTTTTTGTCGGTGAACGGCAAGGTGCGTCTGACGCTCCCTCCGCTGGACGGCGTGATATTGGTATAGCCTCCCCACCCGCTGTTTCACGTGAAACAGCGGGTGCTTTGCGCGGAGACGGTGCCGCCGCCATGTTTCACGTGAAACAAACCGAGAAAATTGCAACTTCCCTCTTGCAAGGTGGCGGTGGTGTGGTATATACTAAAGTATCGAACTTAGACAGAAAGAGGAAGCTGTTGTGGCGAAAATCATTGCAATCGTAAATCAGAAGGGCGGCGTGGGCAAAACCACCACCTGCGTAAATCTGGCGGCAGCCGTCAAGGCGGCGGGAAAGCGCGTGCTACTGTGCGACTTCGACCCCCAAGCCAACGCCACCAGCGGCATGGGCGTGGACAAGACCACCGGCAACGGCGTGTACGACGCCATCATCAACGGCGCGAAAACCGCCGATGTGATCGTTCCCACCCCCTACGGCGACGTGCTGCCCAGCAGCAAGGCTCTGGCGGGTGCCGGCGTGGAGCTTATCAATATGCAGGATCGTCAGTTCCTGCTGAAAGCCGCGCTGCGGCAGGTGGCGGACGACTATGACTTCATCTTCATCGACTGCCCGCCGTCGCTGGAGCTGCTGACGCTGAACGCGCTGTGCGCCGCCAACAGCCTGCTGGTGCCGGTGCAGGGTGAGTATTACGCGCTGGAGGGCATCAGCGACCTGATGGGCACCGTGCGTATCGTGCGGCGGAGCATGAACCCCTCACTGGACATCGAGGGCGTGCTGCTGACCATGTACGACGGGCGGACGAATCTGAGCATCCAAGTGGCGCAGGAGCTGAAGCGTTTCTTCGGCGGGAAGGTGTACAGCACCGTTATCCCCCGGAACGTGCGCTTGAGCGAGGCTCCCAGCCACGGCAAGCCCATCAACGCCTACGACCGGACGTGCCGCGGCGCGGAGGCGTACCTGGCGTTGGCTGCGGAATTTTTACGGAAGAACAACTGCTGAAAGGAGACGCAGTATGGCGAATACAAAAGGACTGGGCAAGGGGCTGGGCGCGCTGCTGGGCGACGATGTCATCGCCGCCAAGGAGGAGTCCTCCTCTTCCCTGCTGCTGCCCATCAGCCAGGTGGAGAGCTGCTCCACCCAGCCGAGAAAGAATTTTGAGCCGGAAGCACTCAGCGACTTGGCGGACTCCATCCGCGTCCACGGCATTATCCAGCCGCTGACCGTGCGGAAGCTGCAATCAGGCTACTACCAGATCATCGCCGGTGAGCGGCGGTGGCGGGCGGCGCGGATGGCGGGGCTGACACAGGTGCCCGCCGTGGTCATCGAGGCGGACGACCGCAAGGCGATGGAGCTTGCCATGATCGAGAACCTCC
>OHJK01000357.1_pt1 | contig 31222 bp, 26 predicted proteins | sample 1568541 | NCBI WGS metagenome assembly OHJK01 (sample SAMEA3879535, study PRJEB24766) | human gut metagenome | biome: human-associated habitat; feature: feces | place: USA | collected 1985/1987
TCAATCAGCCCGATTTCGAGTTCCTCAGCGGCAAGACCTTCCACGCCCCGAAGCCGTGGTACTATCAGCAGGTGCTGGATGGGACGCTGAAGTAATTTTTGATCATACAAAAGGGACGGCACAGTTTCACCACTGCGCCGTCCCTTTTGCGTTCTTATCTCGTATCAGACCCGCACCATATCTGCGGTGATCTCCTCAATGGAGCGCGCACCGCACATCTGCATGGTGTCGGCCAGCTCACCGGCCAGCTTGTCGATGTAGCACTTGACGCCCTCGGCACCGCCGCCGTAGACCATGTTCACGAAGGGGCGGCCAATGAGCACCGCGTCCGCACCCAGAGCCAGAGCCTTGAACACGTCCATGCCGGTGCGGATACCGCCGTCCACCAGAATGGTCATCTTGCCGCCCACCGCGTCGGCGATGGCGGGCAGTACCTCCGCCGTGGCGGGGCACTGATCCAGCACGCGGCCGCCGTGGTTGCTGACCACAATGCCGCTGGCACCGGCGTCCAGAGCCTTTTTCGCGCCGTTGACGGTCATGATGCCTTTGAGGATAAAGGGCTTGCCGTTCGCCAGCTTCACGATCTCCTTCAGCTCATCCACCGTCTTGCTGCCGGCGGGAGGCGTCAGATTCTTCAAGAAGGGCAGACCCGCCGCGTCAATATCCATGGCGATGGCGATGGGGTCTGCGCCGCCCACCAGAGCCATTTTCTCGCGGATCAGGTCGATGTTCCACGGCTTCACCGTGGGCACGCCGCAGCCGCCGTTTTTCTTCAGCGCGCCGGCCGCCGCCTCGATAACGGCGGGGTTGGTGCCGTCGCCGGTGAAGGCGGCGATGCCCGATTCGGCGCAGGCAGTGACGAGAATATCATTGTAGGTCAGATCGTCGTACTTGTCGCCGTAGTGCAGCTGCATGGCACCCACAGGCGCGGCAAACACGGGGATCGCCACCTTCTTGCCGAAGAAGTCATAGGTGGTGTCCACCGGCACGTTTTCGCAGATGGTGTCCATGTTCACGCACAGCTCCTGCCACTTCTGGTAGTTGCGGATGAAACCGGTGCCGATGCCCTTTGCGCCGGGACCGGGAACGGTGTTCTTGCACGCCACGCCGTTGCAGACGGGACAGGACTTGCAGTAGGGACCCATGCAGGTGCGGGCGTTGGCGAGGATCTCCTGGTATGTCATAGCGTATGCCTCCTTATGTGCGCCGGCGGCAGGCGTTCCAGCGTCCGGCGAAAAATATCGTGATACAGCATTATTCTACGCCTGCCGCCCAAAAAAGCAACCCCCGGAACGGGGAAAAATCCCGCAACTACCATGGAAAATCTGTGCACCGCCCACAAACGCGCACCCTACGGGTACGTTCCGGTCATTGAGAAACCGATGGCCGACAGGGGAGACTGCCCCGACCAGCCGGAAAAGAGGAAGCCCGACAGGGCTTCCTCTTTCATCCCTCCGCCGCAAACTGTCGGCCGGTGTGGTCGATGGTGTAGGGCGGAGGCAGGATCAGCTGACTGATGGGCACCACCGTGTAGCCGTCGTTGATGAGGTACGACAGAATCGTAGGCAGAGCCTCCGGCGTGTGGAGCGCGGCATTGTGGAACAGCACGATGCTCCCCGGCTGCACCTTGGAGGTCACCCGCTTGCAGATGGTTTCCGCGTCGTAATCCTTCCAGTCGAGGGAGTCCACCTCCCACTGGATGGGCTCCATGCCCATGGAGCGGATGGCGGCGATCACATGGTCGTCGTACTCGCCGTAGGGGCAGCGGATCAGCGTGGGCGTCACGCCGGTGGCGGCGCAAATGCGCTCGTTGCTGGCGGTCACGTCCTCAATGATCTGCTGGGTGGAAAGACCATTGTAGTGGTCGTGATGGTTGGAGTGGCTCATGACCTCGTGTCCCGCGTCGTGCAGAGCCTTGACAGACTCCGGGTATTTCTCCGCCCAGTCGCCCACCACGAAAAAAGTGGTTTTCACGTTGTACCGCGCCAGAATGTCAATAAGCGTCTGCGTGTCCTCGTTGCCCCACGGTGATGTAAAAGTGCGGCAGTTCACGACTTGAAATACTCCCAAGATTCGTAAGTTTTTCGAGTTTAACCTTAAAAACTTTATCGTACGCTCGTTTTTTCGCTTTGCTCTACACGGGGCACCATACACTCACCCCTCCAGCGGAGCGCGGCAACCCTCCGGGAGCAGATAGTCGATCTCCATGCGGTTCCCCTCGTAGACGCGAATTTCCCGAATGGCGGCGGCGACTGTGGGGCGATCCAGCTCCGCCAGCTGTCCCGACGCCAGCAGCTCCTTCACCCAAGGCAAGGACAGCGGGTCATCCTGTACCGTGCCGCGCAGCTTATCCAGCTGGGCTTGCAGCGACTGCTCCTGTGCGTCATAGTCGGCGCGGCAGCGGAGGAAGTCCTCCTTGGAGATAAGCGCGTCCTGATAGTCCTCATAGGCACGCTGGCGGCGGCACTGAATACGCTGTAAGGCCGCCTCCAGCTTTTGCGGTGGTTCGCCGCGTGCAGCGGGTCGCTGCGCCGCGCCCTGCTGCGCCAGCTGACGGAGGTTTCCCACGCCAGCAATGAGCCGGTTCAGATCATCCAGCACCACCTTCGCCACCATATCGTGGGCGATATAGTGCTTGCTGCACACGGACGCGCCATACCGCTTGTATGAGCCGCAGGTGTAGAAAATTTTGCCGCCCCGTGTGGTCTTGACCATGGCTCGTCCACAGTCGCCGCACTTGAGAAAACCCGCAAAGGGGCTGACATTCTGCTGAAAACCCGGCGTGCGGGCGTTGGCGTTCAGCAGAGCTTGTACCCGCTGCCACTGGTCTTTTTCGATGATCGGCTCATGGGTGCCGGATACCACTGCCCACTGAGAACGATCCTTCCGCTTCGCTTTGCCGTGCATCTGCAAACGGTCGTCGCGCCCCTGCTCCATATTTCCAATGTACATCTCGTTTTGCAAAATGCGGTGGATGGTGGCATACGTCCAGTAGGTGGTGGCTTCCAGCCGGTGGTTGTTGCGGTATTTTTCACCGGTGAGCCGCTTATACTCGCTGGGGCAGGGGATACCCTCCTCGTTCAGATGCTTGGCAATACGGATTTTTCCCATTCCGTTTTCAAACAGGGTAAAGATGCGCCGCACCACCTCCGCCGCAGGCGGATCGACAACAAGACGGTTATGATTCTGCGGGTCCTTACAGTACCCATAGCTGGCAAAGGCCCCGATAAACTCGCCTCGCTGCTGCTTGGCGTGGAGGGAGCTTTTGACCTTTTGGGAGATGTCGCGGGCATACTGGGTGTTAAACAGATTCTTCAGCGGCATCATCATGTCGTAGGCACCGCGGGCACTGTCGATGTTGTCCGTGACGGCGATAAACCGCACGCCGCGCTCCGGCAGCCAGCGTTCCAGGTAGCGGCCTGTTTCGATGTAATCACGCCCGAAGCGGGACAGATCCTTTACCAACACGCAGCGGATGCGCCCGCTCTCTATGTCCCGCACCATCCGCTGAAAGGCAGGGCGTTGGAAATTCGTACCGGTATAGCCGTCGTCGGCATAGCACTCCGCCATCACCAACTCGGGATGATTTTCGATATACGATTCCAGCAGCTTCCGCTGGTTGCCGATGGAATCGCTCTCCATGCGGTCTCCGTCCTCTCGGGACAGGCGGCAGTACAGCGCGGTAGGCAGTGGTGGCTTCTCCATAAGCTCCCTCCTTTCCGTGGACTGCCCGCAGATATTACGCCGCCTGCGTATGGGCGCGGATCAATTCCACCACCAGATCTTCTGCCGTCTGCTGGCCGAGGAAATTACGCTTGACGGTAATGGCGGGGACAGATGTTTGCTGAGTGGCAGGCATAAACAGACCTCCTCTTCGAGAATAGTCCATCGTATGCGCGTTACGGAAACCGTATGTTTGCCGGTTGGGAACAAGATCACCACCCCCCTTGGCATGCAGACAATAAAACGCCGTGCAGGATATGAATACCCTGCACGGCGTGGAAGACCTTACGACAAAATCAAGGGGCACTACGTACTTAGAAACGGAAAGCGCGGGACATGGCGGAGTCAAGCGCGAATCTCCGCGGGAGAACAGACGAAAGCCCTGCCGCCTGTTTACAGGCGGCAGGGCAGGTGCGGTATGTGATTACTCGATGGAGATGGACGTGCTGGTGGGGAGCTTCCTGACGCTCTCCTTGGGAACAAGGACAGTCAGAATACCGGACTCATACTTCGCCTTGATGTCCTCCGGCTTGATGTCGCCCACGAAGAAGCTGCGGGAGCAAGCTCCGGCGTAACGCTCCTGACGCAGAATGCGACCCTTCTTATCCTCATCATCCTTGTCCAGACCCTTCTGGGCACTGATGGTCAGATAGCCGTCCTTCATGTCCACGCTGATCTCGTCCTTCTTGAAGCCGGGCAGCTCCACCGCGAAGCGATAGCCCTTGGCGTCGTCGGTTTCGCGGATGTCGGTCTTCATCAGATTTCTTGCGTGCTTACCGAACAGAGGGTTGTGGCTCCCAAAGAAGCCGTCACCAAAAATCTCATCGAACATATTTTCACCATAAATGCTGGGTACCATAAAAATGCCTCCAATCAATTTATTGTCGTACAAGTTTTTTATATGTGAACGCACCGGCGCGAAAACCGCGCCCGCACGCAGCACACGCGTTACAGATCCTTTGTCTTGGCTATGCAGGCAAAAGCGATGCAGCTGACGCCCTCCAGCAAGAACACGATACCCACTGTTACGCCCACGGCCGCAACGCTGACCCACGGATCCATCATGCACACGAAGCCGGCCGCCATCAGCAGGATGCTAAGTGCCAAAATCCAGCCCCAAGAGCGAACGCCCAGCGCGCGCAGATCCAACGCTCCCACGAACCGGGAGATGCCGGAGAACAGCAGCCACAGCGTGAACAGGAACGGCAGCGACAACAGGGTGAACCACTGGTTGAACAGCAGAAACAGCGACAGGATTACCGTCAGCACGCCGTCCAGCAACAGCCAGCCGGAGCCGAGCACCACGCTGCACGCCCGTGCGGACACCACGATCTCAATGATGCCGGATACCAGCATAAAGAGACCCAGCAGCAGTCCTGCGGAGAGAACGGCTACGCCTTGATTGCACAAGCAGTAGATACCGGCGGCCACCAGAAGCACACCCGCCACAATATTCAAAATGCGGAAGGACTTTTCTTGCATAACGCTCACTCTTTCTTAGCTCTTATCTGATTCATGCTTATAGTCTATTCTTTTCTCTTGAAAAAACAATGGGAAAGGGGTACAATAAAGAAAAAGTGTTTTGTGCTCATAGCACAAAACGAAAGGGGAGAAACAGCTATGGAAAAGGAGTGGACTGACCGGGTAGACACGCTGCTGTCGGAGTTCTTTTTGCAGGACGATCTGCAGCAGCTGACGCTGGACACAGGGATGCTGCTGCGGTGCCCCCTGCTGGTGCTGGACGATACGTTCCATGTCAGAGCGCACTTCCTGCCGCCGTCCTTCTCGGACGGACTTTTCCGGGAGGCTGTGCGCTGCGGAGAGATCACCTATGAGGCGGGGGCACTCATCAGCAAGAGCCCCGCACTCTCCGGCGGGGCGGCGGACTATATCAAGCTGGAGGACAGCATATATCCGCGGCGTTTTGTGCCGCTGGTCAGCGCAGGCGTCCGGCTGGGCTATCTGGTCTGCGTGGACGAGGACGGGCATTTGCGGGAGATCCCAGCGGAGGTGTGGCAGACGGTGGAGCGGATACTGGCAAAGCAGATGTTCGTGGAGACCAGCCGGCAGGACAGACCTTTCGAAACGGCACAGGATATTCTGATGCACCTGCTGGATGGCGGGTTTCCGTCCGCACCGTATTTCCGGCTTCAGACCGCCGGTACCTATCTCGCAGATTTCCACCCCGCCGCCTTCGCACTGATCGACCTGACCGCCTATCACAACCGGTACTTAGGCAAGCGGCACTTAAAGGACGAGATCAATACGCGGTTTCCCGATGCACACGCCTTTGTGCACCGGGGAGATGTGTTCCTGTTTCTGCACGGGAACGGAGACGAGGACATTTTTTCTGAGTTGGTGCAGGAGTTTCAACTGAAGGTGGTCATATCGGAGGGCGTGGACGATCTGTTTGCGCTCCCGGAGCTCTACCGCACGGCGCACGAGGCACTGGAGTTGATGCGAGATGAGCGGTTCCATGGCGGCAGCGTCTACACGGTGGCGCAGCTGCGTACACCGCTGCTGCTGAAAAATCTGGAGGAACGGGGCGACCTGGTCGCCCAGAGTGTTCAGCGGCTTGCGGCGTGTGACAGGGAAAAGGGCACGCAGTACTGCGAGACGCTGTACCATTACCTCACGTGCAGCCGGTCGCTGAAAAGGACCTGCGACGCGCTCTTTACCCATCGGAACACCGTGCTCTACCGCATCCACCGGATGCAGGAGGAATTTCAGCTTCCCTTGGAAGAGCCGTCGGCTCTTGCGGATCTACTGTTGAGCGTATCGCTTGTCCTGTTTCGCTGGAGGGGGCCGGACTTTTTCCTCCGCACGGAGGAACCACACGAAGGAGCAGAGTAGGGCAAGAACGAGGCATAAAATAACAGGAGTGGAGCCATGCGGCTCCACTCTGTTATTCTTGCAACCTTGCAGCTGCCCTTATTTCTTCTCCGCGCGAGCCATGGCTGCGATGTCGCCCACACCGTCCAGCACGATACTGGGACGGTAAGCGTAGGTCTTGAGCGTCTCCCGCGTGGAAACGCCGGAGAGCACCAGCACCGTGGACATACCGCTCTCCATGCCGGAGATCACGTCGGTATCCATGCGGTCGCCCACCATCACCGCCTCGCCGGAGTGGCAGTTCAGCATTTTCAGACCGGTACGCATCATCAGAGGGTTGGGCTTGCCGCAGAAGTACGCCTGTCTGCCCGTCGCCATCTCGATGGGGGAGATCAGCGCGCGGCAGGCGGGGGCGATGCCGTTTTCAATGGGGCCGGATACGTCGGAGTTGGCACCGATGAGCTTCGCGCCCGCCATCACCAGATTGGTGGCTTTGGTGAGGGTGTCGAGGGAGTAGGCGCGCCCCTCGCCCACCACCACATAATCTGGGTTCACATCGTTCATGGTGATGCCCGCGTCGTAGAGCGCGTTCAGCAGTCCCGCCTCGCCAATGGCGAACACGGAGCAGCCGGGGGCTTGCTCCTTGAGAAACGCCGCCGTGGCTAGCGCGCTGGTGTAGAAATGCTCCTCCGGCACGTCAAGCCCCATGCGCGCCAGCTTCTGGTTCAGCTCACGGGGCGTATAGCCGCTGTTGTTGGTGAGGAAAAGATATTCCTTGTTTTCCTCGTGCAGCCAGTCGATGAACCCCGCCACGCCCGGCAAAATCCGGTTGCCGTGGTAGATCACGCCGTCCATATCACAGATAAAGCCTTTTTTCTCGTTGAAGCTGATGGAAGTGACCATATCCATTCTCCCTTCGTCTCAAAGCTGCCCTCATCATACCATTCCGGCGGACGCATTTCCAGAGGATAACTGTAAAATTTTATGCAGCTTACCGTTATCCCGCCCGGAGAGCAAAATAGAGACATTTCGTAATTGCGGTCTAAATCTGTTTTATGAACATCTTCCTATACCCCAACGCTTCGTATTCTGGTATAATGCACCACAGGAGATACAGACAACAAGCAGCAAAGGAGGCGCGGCACTCGTGTTCTTTCAATATGGCGAGCGTGAAACAGCTTATTTAGCAGGACGGGACAAACGTCTCGGGCAGGCGATAGAAAAAATCGGGCATATCGACCGCGAAGTGGATTCGGATATTTTTTCCGCCATTGTGCATCATATCCTCGGACAGCAGATTTCGACGGCGGCACAAGCGACCGTCTGGAACAGGCTGTTGTATACGGTCGGGTCGGTTTCGGCGGATTCTTTGACCGCGTTGGGAAGGGAACGCCTCCAGCAAGTCGGAACGACCTATAAAAAGGCGGATTACATTTTAGATCTCGCGGAGCAGGTGCGGCGCGGCACGTTGGATCCGGAGCAGCTTTGGAGCCTGAGCGACGAGGACGTCATCCGCGAGCTGACCAAGCTCAAAGGCGTGGGAGTGTGGACGGCGGAAATGATTCTGATATTCTGTATGCAACGCCCGAATGTTCTGAGCTTTGGTGACCTTGCCATCCTGCGCGGAATGCGAATGCTCTACCGCCACCGGCAAATCGACAGGGTCAGGTTTGAGCGTTACCGAAAACGTTACGCGCCTTACGGAACCGCTGCAAGCCTCTATCTCTGGGCAATCGCCGGCGGCGCGATTCCGGAATTGACAGACCCTTCCGTGGGAAAATAAGCAGGCTCTGCCACGCGTGGTGCCGTCCCCAAGCGGGGAGCGGCGGAACCCTTGCCTTCCCCCAATTTCACGCGCTGCATGAAAGTTCTTTCTTGACGCAGAGCGGCTTTTGTACTATGTTATACATGAAAATGTACCATATTATCGTAAGGAGGAATTCCCATGTCCGCATTGAGATCCCGCGTGCGTCTCGGCAAAAAGACGCCCTTGAGTCAGCAGGAGCTCCATCAGCTTGACGCCTATTGGCGTGCTGCCAACTATCTGACCGCCTGCCAGCTCTATCTGCTGGACAACCCCCTGCTGGAGCGTCCTCTCGTCAAGAGCGACATCAAGCAGACCGTGGTGGGGCACTGGGGCACCTGCCCCGGGCAGAACTTCATCTATACGCACCTCGACCGGGTCATCAAGCGCGATGATCTGGACATGATCTATCTCTCCGGCCCCGGCCACGGCGGCAACGCCATGGTCGCGCAGGACTGGCTGGACGGCAGCTATACGGAGGTCTACCCCAACATCACGCGCGATAAGGAGGGCATGCAGAAGCTCTTCAAGCGCTTCTCCTTCCCCGGCGGCATCCCGAGCCATGTTGCGCCCGAGACCCCCGGCTCCATTCACGAGGGCGGCGAGCTGGGCTACTCCCTCGCCCACGCCTTCGGCGCGGTGGCGGATAACCCCGAGCTGATCGCCGCCTGCGTGGTGGGCGACGGCGAGGCGGAAACCGGCCCGCTGGCTACCTCATGGCACGGCAACAAGTTCGTCAACCCCATTACCGACGGCGCGGTGCTGCCCATTCTGCACCTCAACGGCTTCAAGATCGCCAATCCCACCATCTTCTCCCGCATGAGCCACGAGGAGGTGGAGTGCTTCTTCCTGGGCTGCGGCTGGAAGCCCTACTTTGTGGAGGGCAGCGACCCCATGACCATGCACCAGCAGATGGCGTCCGTTCTTGATGCGGTGATCCGGGAGATCAAGCGCATCCAACGGGAGGCACGGAAGCGCGGTGAAGCCAAGCGTCCCCGCTGGCCCATGATCGTGCTGCGTACCCCCAAGGGCTGGACGGGCCCCAAGGAGGTGGACGGACTGCCGGTGGAGGATTGCTGGCGCGCCCATCAGGTGCCCATCTCCATGGGCGCGGACACGGAAAAGCATCTTGCCCAGCTGGAAACATGGCTGCGCTCCTATAAGCCGGAGGAGCTGTTCAACGCCGACGGTACGCCCGTGGAGCAGGTAGCGTCCTTCCCGCCTGCGGGCAATCGACGGATGGGTGCAAACCCCCACGCCAACGGCGGTCTGCTGCTGCGGGATCTGCGTACTCCCGATTTCCGGGACTATGCCGTGGATGTCAAAGCCCCCGGCTCCGTGGAGGCGCAGGATATGTATGTTCTCGGTACCTATGTCCGGGATGTGATGAAGCTGAACATGGATGCCCGGAACTTCCGCATTTTCGCGCCGGACGAAACGGCGTCCAACCGCTTGCAGGCCGTTTTCGACGTGACCGGCCGCCGCTTCCTCGACCAGCAGATCCCCGGCATTGACGACCACCTGGATCCCGATGGGCGGGTGATGGACTCCATGCTCTCCGAGCATTTCTGCGAGGGCTTTTTGGAGGGCTATCTGCTCACCGGACGCCACGGCTTCTTTGACAGCTACGAGGCGTTCATCCGCATCGTGGATTCCATGTTTGCCCAGCACGCCAAGTGGCTGAAGATGTGCAGCGAGCTGCCCTGGCGGCACGACATCGCCTCCCTCAACTATATCCTCACCTCCAATGTGTGGCAGCAGGATCACAACGGCTTCACCCACCAGGATCCCGGTTTCCTCGACCATGTGGCCAACAAGAAAGCGGATGTGGTGCGGATGTATCTGCCGCCGGATGCCAACTGCCTGCTGAGCTGCTTTGACCACTGCATCAAGAGCCGCAACTATGTGAATGTCATTGTGGCCAGCAAGCACCCCCGCCAGCAGTGGCTGACCATGGAGCAGGCGGTGAAGCACTGCACGCAGGGCATCGGCATCTGGAGCTGGGCCTCCAACGATCAGGGCGAGGAGCCGGATGTGGTCATGGCCTGCTGCGGCGACACGCCCACGCTGGAAACGCTGGCTGCCGTCAGCATTCTGCGTAAGGAGCTGCCGGAGCTGAAGATCCGCGTGGTAAATGTGGTGGATCTGATGAAGCTCCAGCCCCACACGGAGCATCCCCACGGTCTGACCGACGAGGAATACGACGGCCTGTTCACCAAGGATAAGCCCATTATCTTCGCCTATCATGGGTATCCTACCCTTGTCCACGAGCTGACCTATCGCCGCCACAACAAAAATCTCCATGTCCGCGGCTACAAGGAGGAGGGCACCATCACCACGCCCTTCGATATGCGGGTCCTCAACGACATTGACCGGTTTGATCTGGTCATCGACACGGTACGCCGTCTGCCGCAGCTGGGCAATCGCGGCGCATACCTCGTCCAGAAGATGCAGGATAAGCTGGTGGAGCATCGCCAGTACATCCGCGACAACGGTGTGGATCTGCCCGAGATCCGCAGCTGGAAGTGGGATGAGGGTCTGAACACCGTGGAATAAAAGGTTCAAAGAAGTAAGGGAACCCCCGGCTCCGCCGGGGGTTCCCTTTTGTGTCCCAAAGATCCAACCGGGAGGGAGCATGTCTCCCGGAGGGATAGAAAGTATAGCAAAATCAGTTCTTCGTGTGGATGGCGCGCTTTTCGGCGTTCAGTGCAGCCTCGCGCATGGTCTCTGTAACGGTGGGGTGGGAGTGGATGGTGTCAATGATCTCATCCAGAGTCATTTCCCCCTCAATGGCCAGTGCACCCTCGGCGATCAGGTCGGTGGCACGGGGCCCGATGATGTGCATACCCAGGATCTCGCCGTACTCGGCACCGGCGATGTTCTTCACCAGACCCTCGCCACCGTTGAGGATCAGAGCTTTGCCATTGGCACTCATGGGGAACTTGCCCACCTTGTAGGCAATGCCCTGCGCTTTGCACTGCTCCTCAGTCAGACCCACGGAGGCGGCCTCCGGCTCCATGTACACACAGGTGGGGTTCGTCTTTTCGCAGTAGTGCGCCTCGTGACCGCAGATATTCTCCGCCGCCACCTCGCCCATGGCGGAGGCGGTGTGTGCCAGCTGGGCATAATAGAAGACAAGAAAGCTGCGAAATCGCCGGCAAGGTGATTTTGCAGCTTTTTCCTGATGCGTATTCAATGAAGATAAGCGTATCCCGCAGGCATTTATCGCCCTGTCCTGCTCTCGTTCGCGGCATCTGTGCCGCACTTTCCCCTCACCCCACGCGGCGTCAAAGCTGATGGCGCACACCTTCTGCGCCCGCTCCACGGAGTAGATGGGCAGCTGCCGCGTGGTGGCGGCGGTGCTGACGGCGGCGGGATAGTTCACCGCGTAGAAAACCGCAGCGGCGGCAAGCAGTGCCGCGCCGCCCACCATGTACCACCGCCGCAGCAGAAGTATCCGTATCTTCTTCATATCGAGTTCGCCCCTTTCTGCCACAACCTATGCGGAGGCGGCGTAGAAAAGAAGCGGCGGGACAGAACACCCGAAAAAACGCTTTTTGCTGGACTTGCCCCGTAAAATCCTGTACAATGGAAGGCGAAAACCACAACTGAGAAAGGACGACCCACCATGACATACACCTCCGCACAGGCAAACAAGCTGCTGAAAAAGCTGAACGACGAGCACGCCGCCCTGCTGGACAGGGAGAGCCGCAGCAAGGACTTCCGTGCCGCCATGGGCGAGGACGTGGAGAGCCTGCGCCCCGCCTACGACTACGCCGATACCCAGAACCGTCTGGCGGAGCTGGAGCGGCGTATCCGCCGCGTGAAGCACGCCATCAACATCTTCAACGCCACCCACGTTATCCCGGATTTTGCCATGACCATCGACGAGATGCTGGTCTACATCCCCCAGCTGACCCAACGGAAAAACAAGCTGGCGGATATGAAGGCGCGGCTTCCCAAGGAGCGGGTGGAGGAGCAGTACGGGCGGCAGTCCAACATCATCGACTACACCTACGCCAACTATGACTTGGCGGCGGTGGAGGCGGACTACGAAAAGACTGCCGACGAGCTGTCCCGTGCCCAGCTGGCTCTGGATGCCGTGAACCAGCGGGATACCTTCGAGCTGGCGGAGTAAAACCGTTCCGTTGCGCCGCCTGCGCCGTTTTAATGAAAAACGATAGCCTCCCACCGTGTTCAAGGTTGCGATGGAGGCGGGTTATTCTATTTGTTATCGGTTATGAAGCCCCTGTTCAATGTAGCGGGCGACAAGAGCCTCGGCTGCGGCAGTGCGAGAAAACTTTCCCCGGAGGTCAAAGTACGGTTATAGACCTCCATTTTCAGAAAACGCGGACATAGCAGGGGCGTCGCCACCGGCGACGCCCCTGCTATATCTATCTGCATACGTTTTTACACGCCCCACGGCACCGGGCTTACTCGGAGTTCTCCGCCACCCACGTCCGCACATAGTCCACGAACAGCCGTGTGGAGTTGGAGAGTGCCTTCTTGTCCTTCACCCCGATGCCGATGGTGCGGTAGAAGTGCAGCGGCGCGCGGCAGACCTTGATGGGCGTGGGGCTGTGGCGCACCATCAGCTCCGGCAGCAGGCTGATGCCCAGCCCTTCCGATACCATCGCCAGGATCGTTCTGTCCTCCCGTGCGATGTACTTCACGTTGGGGCGTATGCCCATCTCGTCGAACGCCGCCATGATCTCGTAGTCGTCGCCCTCCTCCAGCTGGATAAACGGTTCCTCCGCCAGCACGGATACAGGGAACGGGTCGCAGTCGGCATAGGGATGATCCCGGGGTACGATGACCTGCAATTCGTCTCTGTGCAGCTGATACGTCTGCAATCGCTTCACCGACGGCAGCCGCAGAAAGCCGCAGTCCACCGCGCCGCTGGCGATCCAGCTTTCGATCTGGTCGTAGAAATCCCCCGTGACCACCTCAAACTCGATGTTGGGGTACAGCTGCCCGAAGCTCTTGAGGATGCGGGGCAGCCACTGTGCCGACACACTGGAAAACGTGGCGATCTTCACCAGCCCGCTGTCCATGTCCTTCAAGCCCTCCACCGTCTGCATGAGGGCGTGGTGGGCACTGCACAGCTTTTCGATCTTGGGCAGCACCGCCCGTCCGTCCGCCGTCAGCACCACGCCGCCCCGGTTGCGGCTCAGAAGCGTCACGCCCAGCTCACTTTCCAGCGAATTGATGGCGTGGCTGATGCCGGACTGGGTGAAGCTCAGTGCCTCCGCCGCCTTGGAAAAGCTGCCGCAGGCGACGACCTTCAAAAACACCTGATACTTGGAAATACTCATAGCGCACCGTCCTTTGTCCACTATTCTACTATACAACTGCTCATACTTTCAAGAACAAATATGCGCTTTACAAATGTTTTCCCATCTGGTATGATGACACCGTAGTTCAGAGAACCATACGACTTTTCTTTTCCATGAGGTTTTCCTCAAAACGCCCCCGGCTGCGATTGGGTACCGCGGCCGGGGGCGTCTTTTTCTGCCCGGTGCCGGAAACGGCAAAAGGCAGCACCCCACGGCGAAGCCGTGGGGTGCTGCCCTTGTTATGGAGGAAATCAGCCTTTCGCCTGCGTTATCTCAAGCCAACAGCAGCTTGTCGTCGGCGGCGTCGGTGCCGCCCGCCTCGGAGAACAGTGCCAGCAGATCGGGCACGGTGAGCTTCTGCTTTTCCCAGCCGCATATATCCAGCACCACCCGTCCCGCGTCCATCATAATAAGACGGTTGCCGTGGGCGATGGCGTCCTTCATGTTGTGGGTCACCATCATGGTGGTCAGCCCGTTCTCCGCCACGATGCGGTCGGAAAGCTCCAGCACCTTGGCGGCGGTCTTGGGGTCGAGAGCCGCCGTATGCTCGTCCAGCAGCAGCAGCTTCGGCTTTTTCAGCGACGCCATCAGCAGTGTCAGAGCCTGCCGCTGCCCGCCGGAGAGAAGCCCCACCTTGGCGGTCAGGCGATCCTCCAGCCCCAGCCCCAGAGGAGCCAGCAGCTCACGATACCGCTCCCGCTCCTCGTGGGAAATGCCCCACTTGAAGGTGCGGCGGCTGCCGCGCCGTGCCGCCAACGCCAGATTTTCCTCGATCCACATATCCCCGGCGGTGCCCATCATGGGGTCCTGAAACACGCGCCCAAGGTCGGCGGCGCGGCGGTGCTCCGGCTTGCGGGTGATGTCCTCGCCGTCCAGCAGGATGGAGCCGCTGTCCACGGTGAGCGTCCCGGCGACGGCGTTGAGCATGGTGGACTTCCCCGCGCCGTTGCCGCCGATGACGGTGACGAAATCGCCGTCATGGAGCGTCAGCGACAGGTCGTTCAGTGCGGTTTTCGCGTTGACGGTGCCGGGGAAGAAGGTTTTGGAAATATGTTTTAATTCAAGCATGAACGTTGCCTCCCTTGTGTGTGATTTTTCCCTTGAGATGGGGTACAGCCAAAAATACAGCCACGATAGCGGCGGACAGCAGCTTCAGATCGTTGGTGTTCAGCCCCAGCTGCAAAACGACCTGCAAAACAAGATAGTAGACGATGGCACCGAAGGACACCGCCAGCAGCCTGAGTCCGAAGTTGTGGAACACCCGCCCCAGCAGGCTCTCGCCGATGATGACGGCGGCAAGTCCGATGACGATGGCGCCGCGCCCCATGTTCACGTCCGCCGACCCTTGGTACTGGCTCAAGAGCGCGCCGGAGAGAGCCACAATGCCGTTGGAGAGGGCAAGCCCCACCACCACGTTCCGCTGTGTGTTGATGCCCTGCGCCCGCGCCATGCGGGCGTTGGCACCGGTGGCGCGTATGCCGCAGCCGATCTCCGTGCCGAAGAACCAGTACAGCGCGCCAATGAGCAGCGCGGTGATGACCAGCAGCAGCGGCATGGGGTTTTCCAAGCTCAGCTCCCGCACGAACCGCTGGGACACGACCAGATCGAATTTGTCCACACTGACGGCTTGGTTCGACTTTCCGCCCATGATCCGCAGATTCACGGAGTAGAGTGCCAGCTGCGTCAGAATACCGGCGAGGATGGCGGGTATGCCGCAGCGGGTGTGGAGCACGCCGGTGACAAATCCCGCCGCCGCGCCGCACACGGCGGCGCACAGCACCGCCAGCCACGGATTCACGCCGGCGCGGATCAGCATTACGCAGGCGGCACCGCCCAGAGCCAGCGTGCCGTCCACCGTCAGGTCGGCAACATCCAGAATACGGTACGTGATGTAAACGCCAATGGCCATCAGACCCCAGATCAGACCTTGGGTCACGGCACCCGGCAGGGAGTTGAGAAGCGAAGTGAGTATCATGTCGGTTTTTTCCTTCCTTTTACGAGACGTGATAGGCTCTGCCACAAAGCGGCAGGCAGGTGTCCCCTTGTGGCAAAGCCCATCTGCATCCGGAAGGGGAGAGACCCCTTCCGGATGCAGGAGAGGCATCAGCCTTCGATGGCGGTGTAGCCCTCCAGCGGGGTGATATTCAGCTTTTCGCACATGGCGGCATTGTACTTGGGAGTGGCAGGCGCGTACTCAATGGGCATGGTGGAGATGTCCGCCTCACCCTTGAGGATCTTGGCGGCCATCTTGCCGGTGGTCGCGCCCAGATCGTAGTAGCTGATGGACAGGGTGCACACGCCGCAGCCGGTGCACAGACCCTCCTCGCCGCACACGGCGGGCACACCGGCGGCAGTGAGGATGTTGCCGATGCTCTCGGTGTTGTTGGCGGCGGTGTTGTCCGTGGGGATGTAGATCACGTCGCTGGCAGCGGCGGCCTTCTCCGTAACAGCCGCCAGATCGTTGGAGTCGGTGAAGGCGAACTCAGTGCAGGTAAGCCCCTTAGCGGTCAGAGCCTTGTTGACCTCGTCCACCTGATAGCGGGAGTTAGGCTCGGCGGAGCAGAACAGCAGTCCCACGTTCTTTGCCTCCGGGAACCACTCCACCAGCATGTCCGCCTGCTTGCCCAGATCGGCGAGGTCGGAGGTGCCGGAGATATTGCCGCCCACGGTGCCGTCAAAATCGTCCAGATCCAGTGCCACGCCGTATGCGGTCACGGCGGTGCCCAGAATGGGAACCTCGGAGGTGGCGGAGGCGGCGGCGGTCAGCGCGGGCGTGGCGTTTGCCATGATCAGATCCACGTCGGCGGACAGGAAGCCGTTGATAATGGTGGAGCAGTTGTTGCTCTCACCGGAGGCATTCTGCACGTTGATTTCCACATCGTCGCCCAGCTCCTCCTTCAGCGCGTCCACGAAGCCCTGGGTGGCGGCGTCCAGCGCCGGATGCTGCGCCAGCTGGCACACGCCCACGCGGTAGGAGACCTGCTTGGTGGTATCACCGGCGGTATCACCGGTGTTGTCGGGTGTATCGGTCTTGCCGCAGGCGGTGATGCTCAGAGCCATCGCCAGCGCAAGAAACAGTGTAAGCAGCTTTTTCATGGTGTTTCTCCTTTTCTCAATAAAAAATTGAAAGCCCTGTTCCGGGTGGAACAGAGCTTTTGCAAACAAATTCGTCGCGCCTACGCCCTATGCACTGCCGGAAGATTCATTTTTGCACAGCAAAAATAGCCCTCAAAATAGAAGGCGGCATAGACACGGTAGGAGCCCATCACGGACTGGATATTCTTGCAGCTCATCGTCTTTTCCATGGTGTGCTCCTTTCCCGCTGCCCGGCAGCGATCTTGTTGTCTGTGACTTTAGCACTTTTAACGGCAAAAGTAAATGGTCGTTTTATACAAAATTCAGCCCATATTCTCCCGTTTCTCTGTCATGCCCGCCGCCAAGGGAATACCGCCACGCACCCTGCGGCGAGAGCACCCAAGCGCAGAGATCCCCCTCCGACGTTTATTCACGAATCGTCTACACGTTGTACGAAGTTCAAACCGCCAAAAGCCCCAAGGTTCAGATAAAATGGTCAAAACAGCCGTCGGTTTTTGTGCATTACGCAGAAAAACAGTTGTTTTTACAAATCGTATTGACATTTTTGAAGGAAGTGGTATAATTAACCTGTATCGTAAAAGAAACACCCATGGGTGTTTCCCGTTTCCACAACGTGGAAACGATTGCATCTAATACCCAATATACCGAATATGAAAAAGGAGACGAGGACGAATGAAGAAGGTCACGAGTATCTTAATGGCGTTCGTGCTGATGCTCACGCTGATCCCCACCGCATGGGCAGAGGGGGAGAGCGTAGGCACAGGCACAGGTGTTGCAATGATTTGCGATGCCACCTACGAGACTCTGGCTGACGCAGTGGCAAAGGCTGACAATGGTGCAACTATCAAGCTGCTGAAGGACACGGCAGAGGATATTACCATCCTTGCCGGGAAGACCATCACCATTGACTTGAATGGTAAGAAGATTACGAACAGGAGTGCGGATACGATTACCGTGGAAAAGGGTGCTGTGCTGACCATCAATGGCACCGGTACTGTTGATAACGTGACCGATGGTAAGGCTGCTATTGTGAATGGCGGTACGGTTGTCTTGAACGGCGGTCTGTATACACGTAGCAAGGAAGATATGGAGAATAATAAGGACACGGGTGGAAAGAACAGTTACTATACCATTCTGAACGACAACGGCGGTGTGATGACTATTAACGCAGGCGTTGAGGTAAAGAATATTGGGCATTTCTCCAGCATGATCCGTAATGGAGGAACGACTGCATCTACTTTGACTATCAATGGCGGCACATTCAGCGGCGGCATTAACACGGTTAAAAATGACGGAGCTGGTACACTGACGATTAACGGTGGTGATTTTTCCAACACAACCCAGTTTGTCGTTATGAACTGGCACAAGGCTACGATCAATGGTGGTTCCTTCAAAGCTCAGCCTGCGGCAGAGGCCGTGTTGTTTACCTCTGCGTATGGAAAAGATGCAGAAGTGCTGGGTGAACTGACCATCAATAACGGAAATTTCGAATGTGCGAATAAAACGCAAAGCCTGATTCAAGACTATTATGATAAGGACAATACGGGTACAGCAACCATCACCGGCGGCACGTTCAACACCAACCCCAAGGACTACGTCCCCACGACGGGCTACACCGTGGCGAAGAAGGGCGATGTCTACACCGTTTCCGCTAAGGACAAGAACAAGGACGGCACCGTTGCAGAGACCAGTGCTGTGAAGCTGGAAGTCTCCTCTACCTCCGGTGATACTGTTATCGACACGACTGTTAATAAAAACGACATCGAGACGAACAAGGAGCTGACGGTCACCAACGGCAAGACCGCCGTGACCATCAACCAAGCGGGCGTGAACAAAATCGGGGCTATTGACTTGAAGCTGGACATCAAGGCGGACAGCAAGACGCCCGAAAGCGCGAACACTGCGGCGTACAACAAGGCGATGGCCGGTAAGGACGCCAACTCTGCGGTCGTCGTGAACATCAGCCTGACCAGCGGTGCCAGCAAGTTGTTTACGACGGATGTGACCGGTGCGTATGCCCTCGTCACCGTCCCCTACTCCACGGATAAGGCGGATAAGCTGACCGTTTACTACTTGAACGGCAGCGATGCCACGGCTCTGACCAAGGTGGCTGACGCGGCGGATTCCAGCGCGGCTTTGAATACCTTCAGCTATGATGCGACGAACAAGCTCATCACCCTGAAGCTGCCTCACTTCTCCGAGTACCTGATCTCCACCACTGCCACCAGATCCGTCGTCCATCACTACGGCGGCAGCGGCACCACCACGACCACCGGCACCAAGACCAATTCCCCCACCACCTTCGATGCCGGAGTGGGTATCTACGCTGTCAGTGCGATCCTGTCTGTTACCGGTATGGCTTGGGTCGGTACTAAGCAGCGCAAGCACTAAATGAAAATGTAAGCACCGATGTCCCCTGACACCGGCGCACGAAAAAACACCCTCGGCGCGATTCGTGCCGGGGGTGTTTTTGTCGGCTGCGGTGGGGGGATGTTCCGTTTTGAGAAGGACGAAGCGGACAGTGTACACGTGCAGCGTCATATTGAAATCTGTACGGTACATTACCTTGATGTTCAAGTTGGACAATGGTATACTTGGCACAAGGAAAGGGTGATGGACATGACCGTGACGGAGCGGATCGCCGCACTGCGGCGAAAAATGGATAATTCCGGCATAGACGCTTGCCTTATCGTTACAGACGACTTCCACGGCTCGGAGTACGTGGGCGCGTATTTCAAAACGCGTGCGTTCTTCTCCGGGTTCACCGGGTCGGCGGGGTCGCTGCTGGTGACGGCAGAGGAGGCGTACCTGTGGACGGACGGGCGGTACTTCTTGCAGGCGGAGCAGCAGCTGCGCGGCAGCGGTATTCAGCTGATGCGCGCCGGTCAGCCGGGAGTGCCCACGCTGTCGGCGTTTCTGGCGGAGAAGATGGCGGCGGGCGGGACGCTGGGCTTCGACGGGCGCACTGTCAGCACCCAGCTGTACCGGAGGTTAGAGAAGGCGTTGGCGGAGAAAAACGTCCGCTTGGAGGGCGGCTTCGACCCGGCGGAGGGCATCTGGGCAGACCGTCCGGGGCTGTCCGCCGAGGCGGTGTGGGCGTTCCACAGCGGCGTGACGCGGCGGGAAAAGCTGGAGCTGCTGCGGGGCGACATGGCGAAATCACAGGCGGATCATCTGCTGCTGACCGATTTGACGGATGTGGCGTGGACGCTGGAGCTGCGGGGCGGCGACGTGGCGTGCACGCCGGTGTTCCTGGGGTTCCTGCTGATCGGGCGGGAGAGGGCGGTGCTGTGCGCGCAGGAGCGGGCGTTCTCCGCCGCCGTGAGGGAGGAGCTGGCGGCGGACGGCGTGACGATGCAGCCGTATGAGAACATCTACCGCGTGCTCGCCGCGCTGCCCCAAGGGGCGCGGGTCATGGCGGACGAGGCCACCGCCAACAGCCGCATTGCCCACGCACTCGCCCACACGGAATGGCAGGCGGTACGCAGTCCCGCCTCGGTGCGGAAGGCGGTGAAATCTGCCGGAGAGCAGGAGGGGTTCCGGGCGGCGCATTTGCAGGACGGAGCGGCGTTGTGCCGGTTTTTGTGCCGGGTGAAAAAGCACCCGGAGGCGTTCACGGAGGTGTCCGCCGGTGAGCTGCTGCACCGCCTGCGGGCGGAGGGCGCGGACTTCGTGGAGGACAGCTTTGACACCATCACCGCCTACGGCGCGCACGGTGCCGTGGTACACTACTCCGCCACGGTGGAGACGGACGTGCCCTTGCAGCGGCGGGGGCTGCTGCTGTTGGACAGCGGCGGGCACTATCGCTGCGGCACCACGGATGTGACGCGTACCTTCGCGCTGGGGGACATCACGGCGCGGGAGCGGCAGATGGCTACGCTGGTGCTGCGGGGGCATATCCAGCTTGCCATGGCGCGATTCCCCAAAGGGGTGTGCGGCGAGAATCTGGACGCGCTGGCGCGGATGCCCCTGTGGCGGGAGGGACTGGATTTCGACCACGGCACGGGACACGGCGTAGGGTGCGTGCTGAGTGTGCACGAGTCGCCGCCGTCCTTCCGCTGGCGCATAGGCGAGGGGGCGACCCACCCGGCGTTGGAGGCGGGCATGGTCATCTCCGACGAGCCGGGGTACTACGAGGCGGGAGCCTTCGGCATACGGCACGAGAATCTGCTGCTGGTGCAGGAGGCGGAGCAGGAGGGCTTCCTGCGGTTCGAGGTGCTGACGCTGGTGCCCTTTGACCGGGACGCACTGGACGCGGAGCTGCTGTCGCCGGAGGAAAGGGCGTGGCTGAACGCGTACCACAGGCGGGTGCGGGAGCAGATCGCGCCGCTGGTGGACGCGGAGACGCGGGAGTGGCTGGCGGGTGCCGCCGCGGAGATATGAGGAAAAGCAGGGGCGAAGCGACGCGGGAATCCGTTTCCCCACGTTCTCTCTCGTTATGGAGGTAGAAGCAGAGACTCCTACCGTGGCAAGGGGCAGCGGCAGCGGAAAACTGTGGTGGCACAGTCCTTTTGACCGACAACGGGACACGGGAAAGGCATTTGCGAGAGAAACATAAAGCAAATTCGCGGTGGGGGGTACTTTTGTCACCAGTGACAAAAGTGCACCGCCGTAGGCAACACACAAAAGACCCCTGCAAGGCGACGGGGGTTCAATGAGTAATGAATGATGAATAGTGAAGAATTGGGGAGGAGAAAGAAGGAGCGAAGGAGGGGAGAGGGGTAAAGGGAAAGTAAAGGGGAGGTAAGGGAGAGGTAAAGGGGAGGGGGAAAATGTGCGGCACCATGAGAATTTTTATATAACAGTGAAGTTTTTTCTATCGCTTTTTGTAAAATCGGACGATACAATGGGGTTACAGTGGCGAGGTGAGGGAATACTCACTTTGACCATACAATCTTAAGGAGGAACTAAGATGAAAAAGACACTTGCTATTCTCCTGTCCGCCGTGATGGTGCTGGCTCTGCTGGCCGGCTGCGGCGACAAGAATAACGACAAGGGCGGCAACGCCGGCAACACCGACGCTTCCACGCTGGATGTGGGTGTGTTCTACTACGACTTTTCCGATGTGTATATCTCCAGCGTCCGTAACTCCATGGACAGCCAGTTCAAGGCTCTGGGCATCAAGTACACCAACTACGACGGTGGCAGCAACCAGGCGCAGCAGACTGACCAGATCAACACCGCTATCGCCAACGGCGCGAACCTGCTGATCGTCAACATCGTGGAGACTTCCTCTCCCGACGCCGCGCAGAACGCTGCCGACGCCGCCAAGGCTGCCGGTATCCCCATCATCTTCTTCAACCGCGAGGTGGCTGACGAAGTGGTGAACAGCTATGAGAAGTGCGCTTTCGTGGGCACCAACGCCCCCGAGGCCGGTCACATGCAGGGTCAGATGATCGGCGAGTATCTGGTTGCCAACTTCGATACCGTTGACCTCAACGGCGACGGCAAGATCTCCTACGTGATGTTCAAGGGTCAGGAGGGCAACGCTGAGGCCGAGGCCCGCACCCAGTTCGGCGTCGAGGACGCCAACGCTGTTCTGACCGCTGCCGGCAAGCCCGAGCTGGTCTACTACAACGCTTCCGCTACCGACAAGTATCTCGTTGACCAGGGCGGCAAGTGGTCCGCACAGGCTGCCAACGACTACATGGCCACCATCCTGCCCGAGTACTCCGAGGCCAACGGCAACATGGTCGAGCTGATCATCTGCAACAATGACGGCATGGCCGAGGGCGCAGTCTCCGCTTTGCAGGGCGCAGGCTACAACACCGGCGATGGCAGCAAGACCATCCCCGTGTTCGGCGTGGACGCCACCGATTCCGCCAAGCAGCTCATCAACGAGGGCAAGATGACCGGTACCATCAAGCAGGATGCCGAGGGTATGGCCTCCACCATCCTGAACCTGGTCAGCAGCGTCAACGGCGGCGGCAACCTGATGGACAACACTGCTTCCTTCAACGTGGACGAGGGTGTTGCCAAGATCCGTGTGCCTTACGCTACCTACACCGGCGAGTAAGCAGAGAGCTTTCGCCCCAAGGTAAAGCAGCAAGGAAGAGCGGGGCTGTCGAACCGACAGCCCCGCTTTATCACTGACGCGGCTCGGTGGGAGCCGCTTTGAAATGCGGCGGCGCGCTGTGCAGGCGCACCGGATGCGAAAATCACGCAGATAGGAGGTAAACGCATATGGAGCAGCCGGCATTGCTGGAAATGCGGAATATCACGAAGGAATTCCCGGGTGTGAAGGCACTGGATGGCGTTTCGCTCACTGTCCGTCCCGGCACCGTCCATGCGCTGATGGGCGAGAACGGCGCAGGTAAATCCACGCTGATGAAGTGCCTCTTTGGTATCTATGCCAAGGATAGCGGCAGCATCTCCCTGGACGGCAGGGATGTGGATTTCAAGAACTCAAGAGAGGCACTGGAAAACGGCGTTGCCATGGTCCACCAGGAGCTGAACCAGGCGTTGACACGCAGCGTCATGGACAACCTGTGGCTGGGCCGCTACCCCAAGGTGGGCGGTATTATGGTCAGCGAGTCCATTATGCGTAAGCGGACGAAGGAGATCTTCGACGAGCTGGACGTCCATGTGGACCCCAAGGTCATCATGTCCACGCTGCCCGTTTCCCAGAGGCAGATGGTGGAGATCGCCAAGGCGGTCAGCTACAACGCCAAGGTCATCGTGTTCGATGAGCCGACCTCCTCGCTGACGGAGGCGGAGGTGGAGCACCTCTTCCGGATCATCAATATGCTGAAGGAGCGTGGCTGCGGTATTATCTACATCAGCCACAAGATGGACGAGATCCTTCGCATCAGTGACGAAGTGACCATCATGCGCGACGGACAGTGGGTCGCCACCCGGAACGCCGGTGATCTGACCATGGGGGAGATCATCAAGCTGATGGTGGGGCGCGAGCTGACGAACCGGTTCCCGCCCAAGGACAATGTGCCGGGGGACGTCATCCTGGAGGTGGAGCACCTGTCCGGCAAATATACGCGGCTGAAGGACGCCAGCTTCCAGCTTCGCAAGGGTGAAGTGCTGGGCATCGCCGGTCTGGACGGATCCGGACGCACGGAGGTGCTGGAGAACCTGTTCGGCGCAATGACGAGGGAGGGCGGCACCATCCGGCTCCACGGCAAGGAGATCAAGAACAAGTCGCCTAAGGAGGCCATTAAGAACGGTTTCGCGCTGCTGACGGAGGAACGCCGCGCCACGGGTATTTTCGGTATCCGTGACATCAAGGAGAACACGGTGATCTCCAACATCAAGAGCTATCTCAAGGGCGGCATTTGCCTGAGCGAGAAGAAAATGAAGAAGGATACCGACTGGGCCATTCAAGCCATGCACATCAAGACCCCCAGTCAGTCCACGCAGATACGCTCGCTCTCCGGCGGCAACCAGCAGAAGGTCATTATCGGACGCTGGCTTCTGACCACACCGGAGGTGCTGCTGCTGGACGAGCCCACCCGCGGTATCGATGTGGGTGCTAAATACGAAATCTACCAGCTGATCCTCGACCTTGCCAGGGACGGGAAGGGTGTCATCATGGTGTCCTCCGAGATGCCGGAGCTGTTGGGCATTTGCGACCGTATTCTGGTCATGTCCGGCGGTATCCTCGCCGGTGAGGTGGACGCACGGAACACCAATCAGGAGGAGATCCTGACGCTGGCGGCTAAATATGTGTAAGGAGGAGCGACTACTGTGAACAAGGAAACGAAAGTGCAGGAGAAGGAAGCCCGTGTCCGCGAGCCGTGGACAGCCAAGCGGGTGGGTGACATTGTGCTGAACAATGCCCTGCTGATCATTATGGCGGTGGCGGTCGTTTATATCGCCATCAAGAACCCCAACTTCATCAAGCCTGCATCCCTCATCAATATCCTCTCCCAGACGGCGGCGTATCTGCCTGCCGCGCTGGGTATCGCCGGGTGCATCGTGCTGACCGGCACCGACCTGTCCGCAGGACGCGCCGTGGGTCTGACCGCCTGCATCTCCGCGTCGCTGCTCCAGAATGCGGCGAACACCGCCAACAAGATGTGGCCGGAGATCGGCACACTGCCCATTATCGTGGTCATTATCCTCGCCATGATCATCGGCGCGGTCATCGGATGCTTCAACGGCTTCTTCGTGGCAAAGTTCAAGCTGCACCCCTTCATCGTGACGCTGGGCACCCAGCTGATCCTGTATACCGTGCTGCTGCTGTACGTCCAGATGGGCAACAACAAGGGCATGGCCATCTCCAATCTGGATTCGACCTACACCAGCTTCGTCAAGGGGAGCCTGTTCAAGATCGGCGGCGTTCCCATTCCCAACTATGTGCTGTTCGCCATCGTGCTGACGGCGGTGATGTGGTTCATCTGGAACAAGACCACCTTCGGCAAGAATATGTTTGCCCTGGGCTCCAACGAGGAGGCCGCCCGTGTCTCCGGCGTCAACGTGTTCGCCGTGACCGTGGGTGTGTTCGCGCTGGCCGGCGCCATGTACGGCTTTACCGGCTTCATCGAGGGCGCACGTATCGGCTCCAACACCGCCAACACCGGTCTGAACTATGAGCTGGACGCCATCGCGGCCTGCGTCATCGGCGGCGTATCCTTCGTGGGTGGTATCGGTAAGATCAGAGGTATCGTCATCGGCGTGCTGATGCTGCGGCTGATCTTCGTGGGTCTGACCATGGTAGGCGTGGCGCAGGACTTGCAGTACCTTATCAAAGGCGCGATCATCCTGTTCGCCTGCGCGCTGGATATGCGGAAGTACCTTGTGAAAAAATGATGCAGAACAAAGATGGCACGCATTTTGCGTGCCGTCTTTGCTTTATGGGGAAGATATGCTATAATAGCGGCAAAAGCCGCGAGGATACCGTATTAAGTTTGCAAGGGGGTCGAGGGCATGGAGCTGTACCGGGTGCTGCTGGTGGACGACGAGCAGGATATTCGCGAGGGCATCAGCCGGAAAATGGACTGGCTGGGGCTGGGGTTCTCTCTGGTGGGCGAGGCTGCCAACGGGCAGGACGCGCTGGAACTGGCGGAGACGCTGCGGCCGGACGTGATCCTCACGGACATCAAGATGCCGTTCATGGACGGGCTGGAGCTGTGCCGTATTCTGACAGACCGGCTGCCGGCGGCGCGGTTCGTGGTGTTCTCCGGCTTCGACGATTTTGAGTACGCCAAGCAGGCTATCCAGATGAACGTGGTGGAATATATCCTCAAGCCCATCAACGCCGATGAGCTGTCCGATGTGCTGCGGCGGCTGAAGGAGCAGCTGGACAGGGAGCGGGCCGAGCGGCGGAACGTGGAGCGGCTGCGGAGCCGGTACACGGAGAATCTGCCGATTTTGCGGGAGCTGTTCTATGCCAATCTGCTGGACGGACGCATTGAGCCGGGGACGGAACGGGAACGGGCGGCGCGGCTGGACATCGAATTGCAGGGCGAGGAATGGGCGGTGGGGCTTGCCTATATCGGCAGCGACAGCAGCCGGGACGCGCTGTCCACCCTGTCGGTGCAGAAGCTGCTGGAGGAGACGCTGACGGCGGATCGGTGCCGGCTGTCCCTGTACAACGACTGGGTGGCGTTGGTGGTCAGCCTGACGGGGGATTTTACCGTCTATGACCTTATACGGAGGCTGGATCGCAGCTGCACGCTGGCGGCATCCTATCTGGGGCTGACGCTGACGGTGGGCGTGGGTGCGCCGTGCCGGGAGTTGTCCGGACTGGCGCGTTCCGCCGCCGAGGCGCGGACGGCGTTAGAGTACCGCTCCATGGTGGGACGGGGACAGGTCATCTATATCGGCGACTTAGAGCCGGACGGCGGGCCGGTGCTCTCCTTCGAGGAGGCGGACGAGCGGGCGTTGACCGCGGCGGTGAAGCTGGGGAACGACCGGGAGATACGGGACGCGGCGGCGGCTCTGGCGGAGAAGATACGCCGCGCCAATCCCTCCGCAGGGCAGTACAGTCTGTTTCTGATGGAGCTGGTGACGCATCTGGTGAAGATGACGCGACGCTCCGGCGTCAGCGTGGAGGAGGTATTCGGCGCGGATTTCTCGCTGCCCATGCAGCACTCGGAGCTGCCCGCGCTGGGAGAGCTGGAGGGCTGGTGCGCGGAGCGGTGCCTGCGGCTGCACACCATGATACGCCGCCGTCAGACGGATTCGGCGGGGCAGACGGTGGAGACTGCCAAGGAGTATATCCGCCAGCACTACGCCGAGAGCGATCTGTCGGTGGAGAAGCTGTGCGCGTATCTGCATCTCAGCTCCACGTATTTCTCCACGCTGTTCAAGCGGGAGACGGGCACCAGCTTTACCGCCTACGTGACCACGGTGCGGATGGAGGCGGCGGCGGAGGCCATACGGAGCACGGAGGAGAAAACGTACCTCATCGCCCAGCGGTGCGGGTATGAGGACCCCAACTATTTCAGCTATGTATTCAAGCGGCATTTCGGCGTGACGCCGACGAAGTACCGCAGTGAGGGCAAGTGACCGATGGAGAGAGGAGTCACCTGTGGATAAGAGACCTTCCAGGTTCAGAACGTGGTGGAAAAGCCTGTATCACCGTTCCGGCATACAGATGATCCTGTCCATCGCCTTTACCGCCGTGGCGGTGGTGGGTATGCTGTTTTTAGGGATGGCACTGCTGCTGCGCTTTTCCACCTCCGCCAACGAGATGGCGGCGGAGAACAGCCAGCGGGTGATGGCGCAGGTGAACTGGAATCTGGACGGCTATCTGCGAAACATGATGCGGGTATCGGACACGGTGTATTACCGGGTCATTAAAAGCGCGGACATGGAGCAGAAGAGCACGGCGCGGGAGCTGCACGACGCACTGGAGCTGCTGTACGCCAAGGACAGGGATGTGCTGGTGTCGCTGGCGGTGTTCGACGAGAACGGCGGACTGCTCTCCGGCACGCCGCTGACAGGGCTGAAAAACAGCGTGACGCCCAGCCGGGAGGGGTGGTTCACCGCCGCCATGGAGCGCATTGAGAATCTGCATTTCTCCACGCCCCACGTGCAGAATCTGTTTGAGGACCCCGATTCGCGGTATCACTGGGTGGTATCCCTCAGCCGCTACGTGGAGCTGACGAGAGGGGGCACCATCCAGAGCGGCGTGCTGCTGGTGGACATGAACTTCAGCGGCATTGAGCAGATCTGCAAGGACGTGTCCTTCTCCAACGGGCAGGGGTATCTGTACCTCATCGACGGGAGCGGGGAGATCATCTATCACCCCCGGCAGCAGCTGCTGTACGCGGGCTTGCAGGAGGAGAACAATCTGGTCGCCGCCGGGTATTCCGACGGGACCCACACGGAGGTGTTCCAGTCCCAGAAGCGGCAGGTGACGGTGAAAACCGTAGGATATACCGGGTGGAAGTTAGTGGGTGTGGTGCCCACGGAGACGCTGCGGGACAATTACAGCCAGCTGCTGCTGTTCGCGCTGTTCGTGGTGTCCTTCTCCATCTTCCTGCTGGTGTTCGTGAACCTGCGGCTCTCGGAGTGGATCACCGCGCCCATGAAGAAGCTGGACTTGGCGGTGCGGGAGCTGGAGAAGGGGGCGGAGTCCGTGGATTTCAACGTGGACGGCCCCTATGAGGTGGAGCATCTGAGCCGCAGCGTGCAGTCCATGGTGTCCACCATGCGGCATCTGATGGAGGACATTCTCCGGCAGGAGGAGGAGAAGCGGCGCAGTGAGCTGGACGTGCTGCAATCCCAGATCAACCCGCATTTCCTGTATAACACGCTGGACAGCGTGGTGTGGATGACGGAGAACGGGCGGACGCAGGAGGCTGTGGTCATGCTGACGGCACTGGCGCGGTTCTTCCGGATCTCCCTGAGCAAAGGGAGCAACATCATCCCCATCGGGGACGAGATCGAGCACGCGAGGAACTATCTGACCATCCAGAAGATGCGGTATAAGAACAAGTTCTCCGCCGACATTTACGCCGAGCCGGGGATCGAGAAGCTGTATACCATCAAGCTGATCATACAGCCCATTTTGGAGAACGCCATCTATCACGGCATGGAGTATGCCGACGGGGAGGGCGAGATACACATTCGCGCCTTCCGCGCCGGAGGGGACGTGGTCATCGAGGTGGAGGACAACGGTCCCGGTATGTCGGAGGAGGTGGTGGAGCAGCTGCTGAAGCCCAGCGGCGAGGCGAGCGTGCCTAAGGCGAAGGGCTCCGGCATCGGGTTCCGCAACGTACACCAGCGGATACAGCTGACCTTCGGCAAGGAGTACGGGCTGACCATCCGCAGTGAGCCGGACAACGGGACGGTGGTGCAGATACGGCTGCCGGCGTTGGAGGAAGAGGACGCGGGGAGATACCGGAAGGAGGGAGAGCAGTGAGCCGGAAAGCCATATTGCAGCTGGCGCTCCCACTGATCGGGCTGAGCGTGCTGTTCTGTTTGCTGGCCTTCGCCCCCGGAGAGAAGCACAGCCAGCCGCCCCTGCTGGAAATGTCCGTGATCCTGCGGGACGGGGACGGCGGCGTGTCCACCATGCGAAAGGGCATGGAGCAGGCGGCGGAGGATCTGAACGTGGAGCTGCGGTTCCTGACCCCCGCCGAGGACAACGACGCCGCAGAGCAGGTGCTGCTGCTGGAGCGGGAGGTGGCGGGCGGCGCGCCCGCCGTGGTGCTGCTGCCGGCGGACAGAGAGACTTTGAGCGGCGCGGTGTCCGCCGCCGTCGCCGCGGGAAAGACGACGCTTGTGACGGTGGAGACGGATATGACGGCATGGGGAGCCGCCGCCTCCGTCAGCATGGATCATCAGGCCTTGGGCGAGGCGTTGGGCACGGCGGCACTGCACGGCGTGCCGGCGGGCGGCACGGTGCTGCTGCTGGACAGCCTGCCGGGGGACAACGGCATACGGGAGCGGCTGGAGGCCGCCAGAGAGGTGCTGGAGCGTGAGGGGCGGCAGGTGCGCGAGTACCAGTGGAGCGGCGACGAGGCATTGTTCGCGGACATCCTGCGGATAGAGCGGCCGGGGGCGGTCATCGCCTTTGAGGCGGCGGCTCTGACGGAGGTGGCGGAGCTGTCCCGTGGGGAGAATTTCCCGCTGCTGTACGGCTGCGGCTCCACCACGGGCATCGCCGCCGCGCTGGAAAAGGGACGTGTGACGGCCATTGCGGCGGTCAACGTGTTCTCTGCCGGGTATCTGGCAGTGGAGGCTGCGGCAAAGCTGGCCCGGCATGAAGACTGGACAGGCGCGCCCACCGTGGCGTTTTCCGTGGTGCGGCAGGAGACTATGTACGAGAGCGACAACCAAAAGCTGCTGTTCCCCGTGACATGAGACGGGGAGGAGAGGAGACGGTATGAAGAGGATCGGGTGTCTTTTCGCCGCGCTGTGTCTGGCGATGACGCTGTGGGGCTGCGGAGAGGCGGAGTCAGGCCCCACGCTGCGGATCGGGGTGGCACTGTACCAGCAGGAGGACACGTTCATTGAGACGGTCGCCAGAGAGTTGCAGCGGGTGGCGCAGGAGGAGGAGCAGGCGCGGAACCGGAAGATCAATTTGTATATCACCGACGGTAAGGAGAGCCAGACCACACAGAACGAGCAGGTGGATCGCTTTCTGGAGCGGGGATATGACGTGATCTGCGTCAACATCGTGGATCGGACGGCGGCGGCTGTGATCATCGACAAGGCGCAGGCGGCGGGGGTGCCGGTGATCTTCTTCAACCGGGAGCCGGTGGAGGAGGATCTGCGCCGGTGGAGGCACGCCTATTACGTGGGGCTGCCCGCCGGGGACGCCGGTGTTTTACAGGGGGAGCTGGTGCTGGACGCGTGGGAGAACCAGCGGGAGAAGCTGGATCGGAACGGCGACGGCGTGATACAGTATGTGATGCTGGAGGGAGAACCGGGACATCAGGACGCCCTGCTCCGGACGGAATACTGTATCTCCACCTTGGCAAACGCAGGTGTCTCTGCGGAAAAGCTGGCCAGTGACGCAGCCAACTGGCAGCGGGGCCAGGCCAGCGTCAGTATGCGCCAATGGCTGCAGGAGTTTGGAGAGAACATCGAGGTAGTCTTTGCCAATAATGACGACATGGCATTGGGAGCGATCGACGCCTGCGCGGAGGCCGACTTGGACAAGCGCTCCATGCCCTTCATTGTAGGCGTAGACGCCACGCCGCCAGCGTTAGAGGCACTGCGGGAGGGAACGCTGAAGGGGACTGTCCGCAATGACGCTGTCGGATTAGCAGAGAGCATGATGGAGCTGGCCGTTTCCCTGTCCGTGGATGGAGAGCCTTCTCAGGATCTGGAATTGACGGATGAGCGGTATGTGTGGCTGCGGTATGAGGCGGTCACAGCGGAGAGCTTAGAAGATCAGGCCGTTTCATAAGAACGGCGGACATAGAATAGAAGCCCGCAGAGGGTTGGATGTACGAAGAAAGCAAGGAGGCGCGAGGTATGACATATACAGGGCTGGAGACCTATGTGCAGCAGGCTGCAT
>OHJK01000373.1_pt1 | contig 30419 bp, 26 predicted proteins | sample 1568541 | NCBI WGS metagenome assembly OHJK01 (sample SAMEA3879535, study PRJEB24766) | human gut metagenome | biome: human-associated habitat; feature: feces | place: USA | collected 1985/1987
GAGATTAAATAAATGACTAGAGAGGTATTAGAAAAAAAATTAAAAATAGCTGGAATTCCAGATTATATTTATAATCTGACAGGACAAGGAAAAAATGATGAATGTTTATGCTTGGAAAAAATTCAGGATAAGTGGTCGGTTTATTATTTAGAAAGAGGTATTAAGACAACAAATGAAATTTTTGACTCTGAAAATGATGCGTGTCAATTTTTGTATGACCAATTAATGAATTAAAAAACATATTATTAGGGTTATACTCTGGAACTCCCAACAACCTATAACCTCTGCATGTCTATTAATTAACCATCATAGCTGTTGCGAAGCAATTAAGAATCCATGATGTTAATTAATAGACACTAGCGAAATTTTGCCGAGCTGGGTATACGAACAAATATTGCAAAATGAATATGCTGATGTAACGCACTCCTAGCAACAGAATATTGCGAAAGCTTTGAAGTAAAAGAAAAAAACAATCCTCAGGGCACAAACAGCTCTGAGGGATTTTTTTCGCAAAAAATGAAAAAAGTAGAGAAATTTTTCCGGTGTGACTGCTGTGTGACCACCATAGTGTATAATGTAATGTAGAAAGAAATAACAAAGAAAACGATATTAAATCGGGAATAAAATGTGAGGTGAAGAGTGATTAATGAGAAAACTGAATTTTTACCACTGGGAAGTATCGTGGTTGTAAAGGGATATTAATTCCTGTTGACAATATTAAATTAAATAAATAGGGAAATTAATGTGTATGAATAATATTACAAAAAATAGATTGATTGATTCAGGTTGGAAATAACAACGAAAAATTAATACTGATTTGATCAGAAAGAAATATGATGAAATTGGATTAGAATATCCAGAAGTTGTAGATAAATTCTTAAAAGAATATGGCATGTTAAATATAAATCCTAGAGATAAGTGCTATTTTGATGTTTCGTTTAATGCAATCAAAGCAATTGGATGTAATCTTGATGGTTCATATTTTAAAGAGTGTTTAGCTGAATATGATATAAATGAAACAGTATATCCAATTGGAGAAGCTTGTAGAAAGAATTTATTAGTACTAATGACATTAACAGAATCGTTTTATTGTTTTACAGATGGGCTATTATTATTTTTGGGTGGTTCAGTTGATGAAATGCTTGATTGTATAGTAGGAGAATGTAGAAAGCCAATAGAAATTGAATAGGTGATAATTGATGAAGACAAGATTCCAAAAGATATGTCAAAGCGGATGTGTATGCAGTTTGAAGTATCTAGAATTGATATTTGGTAATATCAAATGCAATTTGATAATGAAATTATTGAGGCTGCAGAACATGAAGGAAAAGTATAGAGATTTCCATTTTGGAGAATTTATCGAAAAGCCAAATCAGTGTGGATATTTTGAACAAAATGGAAATTGGTATACATACGTAATAGATGAAAGAAATTTTTGTATATTTACAGGACCATTTAATGGGAGCGCAATAATATATGCGTTTTCTATAGAAGCTGGAAATGGAAGATTATGGGAAAGCGAAAAATATAAGTTTTGATAAAAATACAGGAGAAATACAAGGGATGATGATTACAAAATAAAATTGATGAATAAGTAATGCCTGCTGATTAAGAAGATATCTGTAATTTCTAAATTTTATGTTTGCATCGCTTATACCATAATCAGAACAAATGCACAGTGGTATATTATTTTTTTAATATTTAGGGTGACAAAACAATATATTTATAATAAAATGATATTGTTAAATTATTAATAAAAAGCATACTAAAGAGAGGAGAAAGTTATGCAGGACATTAGTATCATTGGAATTATTGTTGCAGTTGTTGTTCTTGTTATCCTGTTGTTTATGGCAATCGGATACGTGAAGGCACCGCCTGATATGGCGTATATCATTTCAGGTGTGAAGAAAAAGTCAAAGGTAGTTATCGGAAAGGCGAGCATACGTATTCCGTTTTTTGAGCGTCTTGATAAGCTGAATCTCAGACTGATACCTATCGATGTAAAGACGAGCAATGCAGTACCGACAGCAGATTATATCAATATCAATGTCGATGCTACGGTAAACGTAAAGATCAGTAATAATCCTGAAAAGCTGCGCCTTGCGGCTGAGAACTTCCTTAACAAAAACACAGAGTATATCGCCGGTGTTGCCAGAGAGGTTCTCGAGGGTAATGTACGTGAGATTGTTGGAAAAATGAAGCTTGAGGAGATGGTCTCAGACCGTCAGAAGTTTGCCAATCTGGTAAAAGAGAATGCAGAGCCTGATCTTGCGGCAATGGGACTTGATATCATCAGCTTTAATGTGCAGAATTTTGTGGATGGCAACGAGGTAATAGAGAATCTTGGTATCGACAATATCGTAAAGATTAAAAAGGCCGCCGCCATCGCAAGGGCAGAGAGTGAGAGAGACATCAAGGTAGCTCAGGCTTCGGCTGACAAAGAGTCAAATGATGCAGCGGTTGCAGCACAGACAGAGATTGCCAAGAAACAGAATGAGCTCGCTATCAAGAAATCAGAGCTTCAGATGGAGGCTGATACAAAGAAGGCTATGGCGGATGCGGCTTACGACATCCAGAAGGAGGAGCATCGTAAGACCATTGAGGTTGCCACAGCAAACGCTGATATCGCAAAGCAGGAGCGAGAGATTGAGTTAAAGCAGAAAGAGGTTGCAGTAACAGAGCAGTCTCTTGAGGCAGAGGTCAAGAAAAAGGCTGAAGCCAATAAATACGCGGCACAGCAGCAAGCAGAGGCACAGCTCTACCAGCGTCAGAAGGAAGCTGAGGCAAGACAGTTCGAGGCACAGCGTCAGGCGGAGGCACAGAAAGCAGAGGCAGAAGCCATGAGATATGCCAAGGAGCAGGAAGCTGCCGGTATCCGTGCAGTCGGAGAGGCAGAAGCATCAGCTATCCAGGCAAAGGGTATTGCAGAGGCTGAGGCTATGGAGAAAAAGGCAGAGGCATATGCCAAGTACAATAAGGCAGCCGTTGCAGAGATGATGATTAAGGTGCTGCCTGATATCGCAGCCAAGGTTGCAGAGCCACTTGGACAAATCGACAAGATTACTATTATCGGTGGCGGTGATGGCGAAAATGGTGTAGGCAAGGTTGCCGGAAATGTACCGGTTGTAATGGCAAAGGTATTTGAGAGTATGAAAGAGGCAACAGGTATTGATTTATCTGAGATTATCAACGCTGATTCATATGACGCAAAGGTAAATCGCAACGTAAATGTAACCGGACTTGATGGAGTGAATCTCGTTGTAAATGCGGATACGGACAAAAACGGTGAAAAGACTGAAAATTAAATAGTGTTATATTAATCCGCTATACGATAGGTGAGTATAGCGGATTTTTAATATTTTCTGAAAAAAGACAAATATTTGAAAATTACATGATTATATGATATATTTTGTTGCATAAAAGCAGATTGCCTGTACATGGTGACATATATAAATAATGAAGAGGAAAATCTATGAACGATAAAAGAAGGATAATAGCAATATTTATAATTGTTGCAATAGTAGCTGCACTGGCTGCAGTTGCCACATTTTTTGTGATTAAATCAGCAAAAAACGAGGCTAAAGGTTCGTCACAGATGACGGAAATAGCCACAGAGGATAGTTCAGACAAGGACGACCCGCAGCATATGGGAGACAATGCCGGCTCAATGAGTGTGACATCTGATGATGGGGCTTCTGCGGATGAGACACAGATACTGTCTGCAAGCTCTGTTGCGGAAAACAGTAACCTGACCTTCGGAATTGATGTATCTAAATATCAGGGCACTATAAAGTGGGACAAGGTTGCCGCAGGCGGAATTGATTTTGCAATGATACGTGTGGGCTACAGAACCCAGAAAACAGGCGAGATGTGTGTTGATACAAATGCAAGATACAACATGCAGGAGGCGCAGAAAAATGGCATAAAGGTCGGGGTATATTTCTTTTCATCAGCAGTAAATGAAACAGAAGCCATTGAGGAGGCAGACTGGGTAGCAGACTACATCTCAAAATATCAGATTACATATCCGGTGGCATTTGACTGCGAGGGCTTCACAGACTCAGCCAGCAGACAGTATGGAATGTCATCAGAGGCACGCACCAAAGTAGCTGAGGCATTTTTGCAGGAAATATATAATAAAGGATATACACCTATGTTTTACGCTGCAATGAATGAGTTGTCGGCAAACAGCCAGTGGGATACTAAAACACTTGAGAGCAGGTACAAAATCTGGGTGTCACAATATCCGGACACAGCTTACCCGGAAACACCACAGTCATCTTATGAGGGCACACATGCCATGTGGCAGTATACCAATAAGGGAAAGGTGTCAGGGATTGATAAGCCGGTAGATTTGAATGTGGCATACTTTGGTTTTGATGAAACAGAGTCTGCAAAAAATGGGGATGCGGCTGACAATGCAGCAGCTGATCCGGAAGCAAATATGAAGTTTTCGGATGTAAATGAGACTGTAACTGCCAAGGAAAGCGTCAATCTGAGGGATATTCCAAGTCAGGGCAATGACAGCACAATTAAGGTAACGCTGAATAACGGTGATACAGCAACAAGAACAGGCGTCAGTGACAGTGGATGGTCACGTGTCGAATATAATGGACAGACATATTATGCCATTTCAAACTACCTCACAACAGATATGAACTATGTAGTTCCCGGGCAGGACGGAAGTGGCAGCGGAGACGGACTGAAGACAAAGTTCAAGGAGTGTAATGATACTGTCACTGCAAAAATAGAGGTTAATCTGCGTGCACTTCCAAGTGTCACAAATCCGGATGCTACAGTTGTTGCAACGATAAAAAATGGGGAAACCGTCACCAGAACCGGAATCAATGAGGAGTTTGGCTGGTCACGCGTGGAATATAATGGACAGACACTTTATTGTGTGACAAGCTATCTGAGTGTGCAGTAATATAAGTAAATAAAAGCGATAGAACCACTTGCAACGCAGGTCATATTTGCAGCAGATGTGGCTTATGAGTCTGTTGACAGCGGCAGTGCATTATTGACAGATGAGTCACAGAAGGTGACAGTACAGCTTCAGAATGGAACAGCAGTTATTCCGCAGGGTGCAGATATTGAGACGGCTAAAGCGGCAATAGCAAAAGCGCTTGTTGTAAACGCAGACGAAGTTGATGTAAAAAACCTTGATTGGGAGTACGAGTGCGAGGGCAAGGATAAGACTAAATTACAGAAAAATACAGCATTCGGAAGCTTAGAGGGCTTTACGAGCACAACAACGAAAAAAATACTTTGGAATACTGTAACAACAGAATATAATCATCCGGCATTTTTAGAAAACGGTGAAGGAGATTTCAAATTCAGACTTAAGGGAAGCGATGAGGTTGTTACACTCCACAGAGCTTACAAGTATGAATCATCATTTGTTTTAAAGGATGCTCCGTATGAAGTGAGCATGGCTTTTAACGCGGATCAGTCATATGATTTTGATGCTACAGCAAGAGCAATTTATGATGCTGTGATAGCAGAGACAAATCCGGCAGGGCTTACATATGATGATGTGGCAATGGAGTACAATGCCGGAACAGATATAATACCAAACTGGCAGCCACTTAATTCTACAAACTGGACTGCAGCATTTAAAAAATTTGGTCCGGGAGAGTGGACTATCCGCATAAAGTGGGATGGAAATAAGAACTATAAAGGTACACAGACACAGGTAAATGTGACTACAGCCGATAACCGTATAGCAGCGGCCGTTGTATGCAGGGAGGGAGTATCTTTTTCATACAATATGGACACTGCCGTTATGAAACAGTCAATATTTGATCAGGTAATTGATTGGGACAACAGTACATTGCCTGCAAAGGATACGTTAAGTGTTGATGATTTTACAATGGAATACTATGGTGTTGATGATGTAGCCGGAGTTGAGGGAGTCACCAGGCAGTGGGCTCCGATAGAAGGCGGAAAGGTTAATTTACTTACTTATCTGCAGATGGGTGCAGGAGAGCAGCAAATCCGTATAACATATAAAGGCAATGCCGAGTATCGTCCATCAGCATCAGCAGAGACTAGTGTGACCGTTAATAAGGCAAAGGTAAATGTTAAAGTAAAGTCAACAAACATTTATGCCGGAGATGCACTACCACAGGATTTTGTTACAACAAATCTTTCAGACAGGTTTGATGTATATACAATCTATGCCGGTCTTACAAGCAATGTAAATGCAGGCATTTATCTTCAGATGCCTGAGAAGTATACAAACAGCACAGTACTTAAGCTTATAGATCCGGTTGTTTCAAAGCTATATGGAAAATCCTTTACACAGATGATGCAGGACGGTATGACAGTCGGAGAGCTTAGAAAACTTTTCAGCACACAGGAGCTGCTTGACACGTTGAAGAAGCTTCATATAGATACGGGTACAGTTGGACAGATTCTTGAGATAATAAATAAGCTTCCTTCTGTTGCAGACACAGTGAGAGTGTCATTTGGTACTCCAAACCGTGCCGGTCTTTATACGGTGACAGCGGTTACCGATAACAAGAATTATGAGACAGGTGTTGGAGTTGGTGCTTTACTTGTCAAGATGCATTCAAAAGGAACTAAGCTTAGTTGGAATCAGAGCTTTACAAATGGGAAGCTTAAAGCCTCAGATGTAGCATCCTTTGATTTTGGAGCAACGCTATCATATGATGGTGATGTCTCAATCAGCCAGAGCAATGTGCATTATCTATACAGTGGCTTTACAAGCAAGTGGAAGCCATATTCAAGCACAAAGGCTCCTACAGAGCCGGGCAGATATGTAGTCACAGTAGTTACAATTGGTGGCAATTATCAGGCAGCTCCTATTACTAGAAGCTTTCAGATCGTAAAATAACTAAAATCCGCTATACTTTAAAACAAAGTATAGCGGATTTTTTTGATAAATTTATGGAATCTATTTTTCAAGAATACCTGGAAAGGAGCATTAAAACTTATCTTCGTGGCGACAGCGGATTCTCTTCCCAAAACTTTATGAAACCTGTGAGAGTAATGGCTGTTTCCTATTGACATTTCAGTTTATCGGGAGTAAACTATAATTAGTTTATTAGCGATAAACTGAAAGGAGAAATCTTTATGGCTGAGATGAAGATGGGCGTAGTGGAATCCCACTTTGCCGATATTATTTGGGCGAATGAGCCTTTGCACTCCAGAGAATTGGTAAAGCTCTGTGAAAAAGAACTGAACTGGAATCGCTCCACCACCTATACGATATTACGCAAGCTTTGTGAGCGTGGTATCTTCCAGAATAATGGTGGCATCGTTTCCTCTGTTCTGTCTAAAAATGATTTCTATGCCGTTCAGAGCGAGCAGTTCGTTGACGAAACCTTTGAAGGTTCCCTTCCTGCTTTCATTGCGGCTTTTACACAAAGGAAGGGTATTTCTCAACAGGAAGCTGCGGAGATTCGACGCATGATTGATGCAGCCGCCGGAAAGGAGTAATCTATGAGTTCATTCTTTTTGAAAATTGTAAATATGAGTATCGCCGCATCTTGGCTGATCCTTGCGGTCGTACTTTTGCGTGTGGTTTTGAAAAAGGCACCTAAGTGGATCAATGTCCTACTGTGGGGTATCGTAGCTTTTCGATTGATTTGCCCATTCAGTTTTGAAAGCGCATTGAGCTTGATTCCAAGTGCCGAGACCATCAGTCCTGAAATCATGATGGACTGGACACCAGAAATCTCCACAGGCGTAAGCTCTATCGACAAGGTAGTGAATCCAATTATTACGGACACCTTTGCTCCAGAGCCAATTGCAAGCGCAAATCCACTTCAGCTTTTGATTCCTGTGCTGGCAATCGTATGGGCAATAGGCATCATAGCCATGCTCGTTTATGCTGCCGTCAGCTATTTCCGCTTGCAAAAGAAAGTCGGTGCATCCCTTTCTGTGCGGGACAACATTTGGATTTGTGACGATATACAAACACCTTTTATTCTTGGTTTCTTCAAACCGAGCATCTACATTCCCTCCGGGACAGATGAAGCACAGTTGCCCTATATCATTGCCCATGAGAATGCTCATCTGAAACGCTGTGACCATTGGTGGAAACCGTTGGGGTATTTAGTGTTGGCAATCCATTGGTTCAATCCTCTTGTATGGATTACGTATATTTTACTTTGCCGAGATATTGAACTTGCCTGCGATGAAAAAGTTATTCGTGGACTGAATCAAAACGAGTCTATTTCTTATTCAGAAGCTCTGCTTTCTTGTAGCGTGAATAGAAGAACAGTTATGGTTTGTCCACTTGCCTTTGGAGAGGTTGGCGTCAAAGAAAGGGTGAAAAATGTGCTGAATTACAAGAAACCTGCATTTTGGATTGTTGCTATTGCTGTGGTTTCAAGTATTGTTCTTGGGGTATGTTTCCTGACAAATCCGAGTTCATTCCCAGTGAAACTTGATTCTGTTCAAATTTCCAAAGCAAGCACCATGGACTTTAGAACAAATAGCGGACCGACCACATTCCAATTAAACGTATCGGAAATTGACGAGTTGAGCAGTCGTATTAAACACTTAAAGATTGGTCAAAAAGACCAATCTTTGCAGGGGCATACACCTTTCTATTCCCTTAATGTGGATACCAGGGAAAACGACAGAATCACATTCAGCGGTTTTGATTCCAACGGAAATCAAGCAGCAATTCTGTATGAGAATGTGTATTACCGAATAACTGACTCTGACTTTATCAGCTATTTACAACGCATCTGTGCCGGGAAAACCAGAACAGAAGCGATTGACGAAACCAATGTTGATACAGCAATCCATAATGCAATCATGGAACATAACAAAGATAGATACTATAAAGGTGTTTTTGCCTGCGAAAGCCATACTGTATTGGCTACGGAAGCAGGTAGGTCTGCAAACTCTGAGGAGATTGAGACATTGACCATATATGCTCTCACTCTTTATGAGGAATATAATTTGTCCGAAGAAGGGATTGAAAGTGTCAGTGGAGGTTGTGTTCCTGTTGCCTTAACTTTCAATGTGGCAGAGAATGGATATGAACTATCTGAATATTGGGAGCCGGGAGATGGCAGCCAATACTCTGATGATATTCGTAAAAAGTTCCCGGAGGATATATTAGATGAAGTCTGGAATCCTCAGGATTATGTGGATGCAATGACAGCAGAAAATGAACAAAAGGCACTCGAATTTTCGGCACAAAAGTGAGATTTCAAAGATTGATAATGAACGCAGTGTTTTAGGGAATAAAGTCAAAAAAATAAAATGTAATTAAGCTAAAATCATGCATAAAGTAGAAATAGTGAAAGAATGTCATGGATATAATGATAGAATTGTTTGAGATAGTGCGTTAAAATACAAAATAACGAAATACGTAAGTAAAGGGGCATTTTATGGAATACTCAGCAATTTTTCATGACATGGATAAAAGATTCTGCTATGCGATAGATAAGGATTTGTTTGTGATACGCGTGCAGGTAAAAAAGGATGATATGAAGGAGGTAATCCTTCACTATGAGGACAAGTATATACCTATGGAGCGCAAGGATACGCGAATGACTCTTCCTATGAAGAAGGTAGCAACCTCACAGTTTCACGATTATTATGAAGCTCAGCTTCGGATGAATCTGATATGTCTGAGATACTTTTTTGAATTTACAGACATGCAGGGTGAAAAGGTATATTACGGCAATTATGAGTTCGACAAGGAGTGCATTACAAACAGGGACAGAATGTTTGACTGCCCGCAGAACCTCAGGGAGGAAGAGATGTTTGAGGTGCCACAGTGGGCAGCAAACAAGGTAGTGTATCAGATTTTCCCATCGCGCTTTGCCGCAACACAGCCGGTAGACAAAAAGCTGTGGTATAAGGCGCCGATTACGCCTATGGATGATTTGCATGGCAATCTCAGGGGAATCATAGAGCATCTGGATTATATTAAAGATCTGGGAATCGATGTGGTGTATCTGACACCAATCTTTAAATCAAATTCATGCCATAAGTATGATACTATTGATTATTATCAGGTTGACCCATCATTTGGAACAACAGAGGACTTAAAGGAGCTTGTACAAAAATCCCACGAGCGCGGCATGAAGGTAGTGCTGGATGCGGTATACAACCACTCAGGAAGAGAATTTTTCGCATTTCAGGATATACTTGAAAAGGGCGAAAAGTCAAAATATCTCGACTGGTATTTTATCGACGAGCTGCCGCCTAGGGGTGAATGGGGAGAAATTCCAAACTTCAAATGCTTCGGCTATTACGGTGGAATGCCAAAGCTTAATCTGAAAAATCCTGAGGTTGAAAAATACATCACGGATGTTGCCTGCTACTGGATTAAGGAATGTGATATTGACGGATGGAGACTGGATGTAGGAGACGAAATCAGTCATTTCTTCTGGAAGAATTTCAGAAAGGCAATCAAGGCAGTAAAGAAGGATATGCTGATAATTGGTGAGATATGGCACTACGCAGGAGACTTCCTCGAGGGAGATGAGTGGGATACTGTCATGAATTATCCATTCTACCTGAATCTGATAGACCTGCTTGCAGACGAAAAGATTAATGTCAGCCAGTTTGTACAAAATCTTGGATATCTGAAGGGACGCTTAAACAAAAAGTGCTATCCACTGATGTGGAACCTGATTGACAGCCACGATACAGCAAGATTTCTACATCTGTGCAACGATAATAAGAAAAAACAGCATCTCGCAGCAGCCTTTCAGCTGTTACTGCCGGGAATGCCTATGGTTTACTATGGCGATGAGTATGCCATGCCGGGAGCAAACGATCCGGACTGCAGACGAGGCATGTACTGGGATGAAGAATATCAGGACAAGGAGATGTATAATTGGTATAAGAAGCTCATGCAGGTTAGAAAAACACATGCATGCATTGTAGAGGGCGAAATGATTGAGACAATCGCAAATGATGATGAGGATACGATTGTTATGATTAGAAAAAATGGCGAGGAGACCATCGCAATGCTTTTCAATTGTGGCAACAGTGCAAAGGAATTTAATGAGTATGCCGAGAAACACAATCTGCTGACAGATAGCGCATTTGACGGAAAAGTAGACGGGCTTGATGCTGCCGTAATTGTGCTTTAAAAATTGTATGGATTATCTATAAGAAGTCATGGAGCTTTGCACATCAGGTAAACGGAAAGACGGTAGAAGCGACGAAAAATAGGTAAATCGCAGTAAAATAATTTTATATGAGTTTTTATGGACAGGAAATTGCAGGCAGCTGCTTTTTCCTGTTTTTTTGCATAAAATCAATTCTGTTGAGGTAAAATTGAGATTGACATTGTATTGTATGAGTATAAAATACAAGGAATCAGGTGATGTACAATGAAAAGGCATAAAATATGTAAAATTATTTTTGCTATACTGGCAGTTTTTTTATGTGTGGCTTTTTATGAGTTAATCGGAATCTGCATCACATATAAAAAACAGCCGGCGGTGTCTGATGCTACTATAAAGGAAACACAAAATATTATGAGTGTGGCGGGGAGAGAGAATACGGAAAGAGCAGTAATCATTGAAAAAAATTCGCAGGCTCTTTTAGAAAGAGTTAGATTAATCCAAAATGCAAAGGATGAAATAATCCTTTCTACATTTGCATTTAAATCAGACGAAAGCGGAAAATTGATTTTAGGAGCACTGCATGATGCGGCAGACAGAGGCGTACATGTCCGCATATTGGTAGATGGAATGGAGAGCTGGATTGATATGGAGGGTAATCCATATTTTTATGGATTATCTTCGCATGAGAATGTTGAGATTAAGCTGTACAATAAAGCAAATCCGCTTAAGCCATGGAAGACAATGGGAAGAATGCATGATAAATATCTGATTGCAGATGGTAAAATATATATTCTTGGCGGAAGAAACACATATAATTATTTTTTGGGTGATTTTCCGGGGCATAAAAATTTTGACCGGGATGTGTTAGTTGTCTGCGATGAGCCACAGAAAGATAATTCGGTCAATCAGCTTTGGAATTATTTTGAAACAATATGGGAACAGGAGGACTGTCGGTATTTTCATAACAGTAAAAAATTAGCTGACAGACAATCTGTAAAGAAAGCAGTTTTAGAGCTGCAGGAAGGGTATCAGCAATATTTTGAAGTTAATAAGGAAAAAATTTGTGATACAGATTATGCGGATGAAACCTTTGAAACAGAAAAGATTACATTGTTATCAAACCCAATCCACACCCAAGCTAAGGAACCGGTGGTATGGTATCAGCTGGGAGAATTAATGAAAAATGCAAAGGAACGCGTAAAAATTCATACACCATATATTATTTGCAATGATATGATGTATAATACATGGGAGGAAATTGCACAGAAGGTTCCGGACTTTTCTATTATGACAAATTCTGTTGCAAATAACGGAAATCCATTTGGAGCTGCTGATTATGCCAAAAACAGAAACAGAATTTTAGAAACAGGAATTGATATCTGGGAATATGAAGGCGGTTATTCGTATCATGGAAAAAGTATTCTGATTGACGATGATCTGTCAGTAATAGGTTCATTCAATATGGACATGAGAAGTACTTATCTGGATACAGAGCTGATGCTTGTAATACGCAGTAAAGAGATTAATAAACAGCTGGAGGATGGCATGATGGAGTATGAGAGCGTGTCCAGACAGGTATTAGACGACGGAACATATTATGATCCGTATCATGTAAAGCCGATTGAATTAACAGAAAAACATAAAAGAAAGGTGTTTCTGGTACAGCATCTGCTTGGATGGGCAAGGGATTTGTTTTGATTAAAGGAGAATATAAAGCGTGTTTAAGATATTAATTGTAGAAGATGATAAGGAATTAAGTCTGTTATTCCAAAAGGTGCTTGAAAAGAGCGGATATCAGGTCAAAAGTGCGTCGGATGGAGCACAGGCACTGGAGGTATTGGACAGAGAGTATATTGATTTAATCATTTCCGATATAATGATGCCGGTTATGGATGGATATGAACTTGTGTCGGAGCTTCGTTCGGCGGGATATCAGATACCGGTGCTTATGATTACTGCAAAAAGCAGCTTCGATGATATGCGTCAGGGCTTTCTTTCGGGAAGTGACGACTATATGGTAAAACCCGTAAATGTCAATGAAATGGTTTTGAGGGTAGGAGCACTGCTTCGTCGTGCACAGATACTGAACGAACACAAAATTGTGATTGGCTCAACCGAGTTTGATTATGATGCAATGACAGTTGTGACCGGTGATGAAACGCTTGTCCTGCCAAAAAAGGAATTCCTGCTTTTATATAAGCTGGCAGCTTCACCGGGCAGGACATTTACGAAGCAGCAGCTAATGGATGAGGTATGGGGATATGAGACGGAGGCAGACCCACATACGATAGAGGTACATATAGGAAGAATCAGGGAGCGTTTTAAAGAAAATCCGGATTTCGAAATTGTAACAATGCGTGGTCTGGGATACAAGGTGGTGAAAAAATAATGGAACATAAAAAGAAAAAAGAATTGCGTATCCGCTCGTGTCTGACCGGTGCAATCTGGCTGGCACTTGCATTTTCTATGCTGATATCAGCCTTGTTGTTTGCGTTTTTGAATCATTTTTTGGATTTGCCCGGGAAAATACCGGGCCTTGGCTGGCTTTTGATTTTTAATACATTGATAGCAGGACTTATTACATCATTTATCAATGCAAGGCTCCTTGAGCCGATTACCAGGCTTGGTAAAGCAATGAAGGCAGTTTCCCAGGGAGATTTTGAACAGCATCTGGAAACAAACAGCCGCATAGCCGAGATTGGAGAATCCTATCAGAGCTTTAATGTCATGACAAAAGAGCTTCGTGCAACAGAGATGTTGCAAATGGATTTTGTATCCAATGTTTCCCATGAATTCAAGACACCAATCAATGCAATTGAAGGCTATACGATGCTGCTCCAGGGAGATGAGCTGTCACAGGAGCAGGAGGGGTATGTAGAAAAAATCCTGTTTAATACTCAAAGGCTTTCAGGTCTTGTTGGAAATATTTTATTGTTATCAAGGCTGGAAAATCAGAATATTCCAATGAAAAAAACCAAATATCGTCTGGATGAACAAATCCGTCAGGCATTTCTTGCATTGGAAGACAAATGGACTGAAAAAGGAATCGGCTTTCAGGTGGAGATGGAGGAGGTCAGATATGTTGGAAATGAAGGGCTTTTTATGCATATCTGGATGAATCTTTTAGATAATGCAATCAAGTTTAGTCCTGAAAATGGGACAATCACCATGTTTCTAAGGCATGAAAATGATTATGTGCAGTTTATTCTGGAAGACGAGGGACCGGGAATCGCGGATGATGCAAAAGCCAGAATATTTGATAAGTTTTATCAGGTGGATGGTTCCCATAAAGCCGAGGGAAACGGCCTTGGTCTGGCACTTGTGAAAAGAATTGTAGACATCGCCGGTGGAACAATCAAAGCTGAAAACCGGGAATACGGAGGATGCAGATTTGTAGTACAACTGCCAATAAAGAATTATAATGATTAAAGGGTCAAAAGGTATCATCGATGCATGCTTGCATGCAATTCGATGTATACCTTAGTGACCCGCACTACACCGAGAAAGTAGCAATTTGCTGCGGAAACGCAGAAAATTAGCGGATTTCGAGGTGGAGTCAGATTACGGGAATGCGTAGCATGTAGTAATCTGATTAATCATAAATGAGGTAAAAAATACCCCGCCATGAATGGCGGGGCAAAATGTTATGCAAAAACCACAATTTCACCAAAATATTTTATTCACCAATAAGGTAATTGTATAATCCCTCATATTTGAATTTCGAAGCATTCCAAGAGAAATCATTAGCCATGCCCCTGTCCACAATCTGGTTCCACTCACGCTTCTTATCGAAGAAGATGTGCTTAGAATAATTGATGACTGCAAGCATCTCATCGGCATTGTAGTTTGAGAACGAGAAGCCATCTCCTGAATTCTCATACTCATTGTAAGGCTTAACCGTATCCTTGAGACCTCCTGTCTCACGAACAATCGGAACGGTACCGTAGCGGAATGAAATAAGCTGTGTCAGACCGCAAGGCTCAAACCTGGACGGCATCAAGAATGCATCAGCAGCCGCATAGAGCTTGTGAGCCAGATCATCGGAGTAACAGATATTTGCTGAAACTCTGTCAGGGTATTTCCATGCATAGTGTCTGAACATATTCTCGTACTGAGGATCTCCTGTACCGATAACAACAAGCTGTGTGAAATCGTCCACGATACCTTCAATCACATGATTGATAAGGTCAAGACCTTTCTGGTCTGTAAGTCTTGAAATAAGACCTATCATATACTTCTTCTTGTCAACCGCAAGGCCAAGATCCTGCTGAAGCTTTGTCTTGTTGTTGAACTTCTTCTTTCTGAAATCGGAAGCATTGTAATTGCAATAGATTCTGCCATCAGTCTGTGGGTCATAGGCATTATAATCAATACCGTTTACGATACCCTGCATGTCAAAATGTCTGGCACTTAAGAGTCCGTTCAATCCCTCACCGTAGTACTCTGTCTGAATCTCGTTTGCATATGTATCACTGACAGTGGTGATGTAGTCAGCATATACAATACCACCCTTAAGCATATTTGCGTCCTTCTTGAACTCAAGCTTGTCCGGTGTGAACAGATTGTCTGTAAGACCTGAAACACCCTGTACCCACTCCCTGTCCCATATTCCCTGGAACTTAAGATTGTGGATAGTGATAATTGTCTTGATACCCCAGAAGAATGGATTTGCGGCAAACTCATTCTTTAAGTATACAGGCAGAAGACCTGTCTGCCAGTCATGACAGTGTATAATATCCGGCTTAAAATCAATAAGCGGGAGCATTGAGAGTACAGCCTTGTCAAAGAATGTATACTTCTCAATCTCAAACTTAGTGTCAGAAGTATATGGAGAAAATCCTGTAAAGAACTCCTGATTGTCAATAAAGTAATATGTAATGCCGTCCTGCTCATATTTGAGCACTCCGACATACTTGTCCTGCACATATGGACCTGAGCTCATGTAAAAATGGGTAACATACTCAAAATTATTGCGATACTGCTCCGGTATACAGCTATAATCCGGTATTACAACCCTTACATCCCAATAGTTCTTGTCAAACTCTTTAGGAAGTGCACCGCACACATCTGCAAGGCCTCCTGTTTTTATAAATGGTACACACTCTGAAGCTACAAATAGAATCTTTTTCATATTCTCCTCCCGCTAAAACCCGTGATATATAATATTTAGTTTACTCTTCCCAATTGTGGTATACTTCCTGGACGTCATCATCATCGTCAAGAAGGTCTAAGATACGGCCGATATTTGTGATGTCAGCTTCATCTGTCAGTGTGACATATGTCTGTGGAATCATTGTGACCTCTGCTGAAGCCATTGTGATGCCTGCCTCCTCAAGAGCAGTCCTGACTGCATCAAAATCAGCAGGTGCAGTTGTGATTTCGTAGCTGTCATCCTCATCGGCAAAATCCTCAGCACCTGCATCGAGTGCCTGCATCATAAGGTCATCTGCATCCATATCGCACTCTTCCTTGTCGATGATGATCTGACCCTTCTCGTCAAACATGTATGATACACATCCCTGTGTACCGATGCTTCCCTGTCCCTTTGTAAAGGCATTGCGGACATTGGCCGCTGTACGGTTCTTATTGTCTGTAAGACACTTTACGATAATAGCTGTGCCTGATGGTCCATAGCCCTCATATGTAGCTGTCTCATAGTTTACACTGTTGCCGTCTCCTGCCGCCTTCTTGATACCTCTTTCGATTGTATCGTTTGGCATATTGTTGGCCTTTGCTTTGGCAACTACCTGTGCAAGCTTAAAGTTATTGGCAGGATCCGGTCCTCCCTCTTTAACTGCAACTGCGAGCTCTCTACCGATCATTGTAAAGATTTTGCCCTTTGCAGCATCATTTTTCTCTTTCTTATGCTTGATATTCGCAAATTTAGAATGTCCTGACATAATTTGTATCCTCTTTTCTACTTTTAAAAATAATCCATACCTTATAATATCATTTTTTCTCTTCCGGCGCAAGTTTCTTAATCATTACCTGCTTAATCACCTTATCCTCGACGCTCATAACAGAAAATCTGTAGCCATATGCGCTAATCACAGTCTTATCCCCCTCCTCCGGAATCTTATCCGAAAGCGATATGATAAAGCCGTTAAGCGTCTCGTAGGCATCATCATCAACAGGCAGTGACAGCGCCTCCTTCACATCGGAAAACTCAGTCATGCCGTCCATTATAAATGTCTCGTCATCATTCTTTCTGATGTAGTTTTCTTCCTCATCGTGCTCATCCTCGATATTTCCGACAAGCTCCTCGAGTATATCCTCCATCGCGATAAGTCCCGATATCTGTCCGTACTCATCCACAACCATCGCAAGATGACTCTTTTTAGACTGCATCTTTTTAAACAGATCATTGATGTTTACCGTCTCGGGTATGAAGTCCACCGGCCTGATAAGCCCGTCTATGTCCTTGATACTGCTGCGGTAAACCTCATTTTTTTCAAAAAATGTAAAAGCATCCTTGATATGTAAGACTCCGATGATACTGTCAACATCGTTTTCATAGACCGGAAAGCGAGATTTGCCGGTATCTATGATAAATTCGATTGCATCAATAAAGGACATACTGCCGTCGAGGCTTACGATATTTTTGCGGTGAGTCATGATATCTTTTACTTCCTTATCATCAAACTCAAATACATTGTGTATCAGCTCTGCCTCAGATGCAAGGATTGTTCCCTGCTCATGCCCCTCCCTGACCATGGAAATAATTTCCTCCTCTGTGACATCATCATTTCCAAGTATTCCATCGAAAGTCTTTTTGTTGTTTTTCATTCCATAAAGCAATACTCCAATACACAAAAGAAGTATCACTACAAGTATTGATAAAATTATAATTGCATATAACATAATGTTTTATTATCCTATGTAATAAGTTCTAAGCTGATTTCAAGCGCCCTGTCTATTTTAAGCAATGTGTCCTCATCAAGATGGCACACCTTATCCTTAAGCCTTTTTTTGTCGATTGTGCGAAGCTGTTCTAAAAGCACAACCGAATCCTTTGCAAGCGCATACTCCTTGCAGGCAAGCTCCACATGGGTGGGCAGCTTTGCTTTATGCATCTGCGAGGTTATTGCTGCGCAGATTACCGTCGGGCTGTGTCTGTTTCCGACATCATTTTGTATTATAAGGACAGGTCTTATCCCGCCCTGCTCTGAGCCTACAACAGGCCTTAAATCAGCGTAATAAATATCTCCTCTTTGAATAATCATACACGAATACACTCCATATTATGGTATACAAAAAGTATCTCCAGATTTTTCGAGTGTATTCTTAAAAGTTACACTTTTTTAGTTTTTGTGGTAGATTCTTGGAACACGCGGTGTGATAAGACATGCAAACTCATAGTTGAATCTGCCTGAAAGCTCACCTAACTGCTCCATAGTGATTGTCTCATCCCCGTCTTTACCGAGCAGAGTAACTGCATCGCCTATTTTCACGTCAGGTATGTCTGTCACATCAACCATAAACTGATCCATACAGACTCTGCCGCATATAGGTGCTTTTTTTCCTTTTATGAGAACCCAGCCCTTGTTTGAAAGTCCTCTTGAATATCCATCACCATATCCCACCGGGACAGTTGCTATCCTCATATGATGCTCTACCGTAAATGTGCCGCCGTAGCTTATATGCCTGCCCGGCTCAAGCTCCTTTACATAAGCAACCCTGCTGTGCAGTGACATGACAGGCTTTAGGGAGATTTTACTCTTGTCTACCTCCTCTGACGGCCACAGACCATAGAGTGTGATGCCTGCTCTTACCATATCCATATTGCACTCAGGGATTTCTACTATTCCCGCACTGTTTGAGCAGTGCTTGATTGGAATCTCGACTCCTCTTGCCTCAACAAGAGCTATCATCCTCTTAAAAAGATCAAACTGCTCAAAGGCAGGCTCCTTTGACAGCTCATCTGCCCTTGCAAAGTGAGTGAATATTCCCTCTATCATAATATTCGGCAGCTTAGCAATCTGTGCAATAATATCTGCACTTTCCTCTGTCACCTGAAAGCCTATACGGCACATACCGGTATCTATCTTGATATGTATCCTACAGGTTTTATTCTTAGCGACAGCGATACGCGATAGCTCCTTAGCTGTCTCATATGTACATACCGCCGGGCGCACATCATTGTCCACTATCTCCTCAAACTGCTCCGGGAAGCTGAGTCCTAAAATAAGTATCGGCTTTTTCCTGCCTGCTGCGATAAGCTGCATTGCCTCGTTGCTTGTAGCAACGGCATAGCCCCACAGATACGGAAGTGGCTCCAGTACCTCTGAAACAGCCTCAGCACCATGACCGTAACCATCAGCCTTTACGACTGCTGCCATCATTGTCCCCGGCTTTAGCTTATTGTGCATCGACTCCATATTATATAAAATTGCATCCAGATCTATATCTGCTCTGATTCTGTTAATTGCCATTTTTTTCCACCTTAATCCAAACTTTATCTAATCCATCAATAATATCACTTGCTATCATACCATAAGAGCCGGTATTGTCAAATACCATATCACCGGCAAGTCCATGAATAAATGCACCGTATGCCGCGGCCTTTTTCGTGTCACGCCACTGTACCAGAAGACCTCCCACGATACCGCTTAGCACATCTCCGCTTCCGGCTGTTGCCATACCGCAGTTGCCGGACAGATTGATAAACTTTTCGCCATCAGCCGCTGCGATAATCGTACGAAAATCCTTAAGCACACAGGTCACATTGTACAAGCCTGCAAACTCTCCTGCCACACCGATGATATCCTCCTGTATATTAGCAATGCTCTTTTTCATAAGTCTGGACATCTCGCCCAGGTGCGGAGTCACAATGACAGGCATTTTATGCTCATTAAGTAAAATCATGTTGTCTGATATGATATTAAGCGCATCCGCATCAATCACAAGAGGTATCTCTGCTGTTTTTAGTACTGTTTCAACTAACATTTTGGCATTATCAGACTTTGAAAGACCTGGACCTATCACCACTGCATCTGCCCACTCAAGCTCTGTCTCAAGTGCTTTAGCTGACGCGATATCAGTACAAAGCAGTGCTTCCGGCAAAGCACATTGGATTATTGAGCGGTTGCACTCCGGCGTTATAATTTTCACAAGCCCTGCTCCGCTTTTGTATGCAGCCTTTGCCGAAAGCACCGCCGCACCGGCCATATTACGGCTTCCTGCTATAACTAACAGTTTTCCGAAAGTTCCCTTGTTGGAGTGTGCCGGTCTGTTATCAAGCTTCTTTAAATCAGACTCATCAAGAGCCCTTACTGATGGCAGATTACCACAAAAGCTGTGGTCATCTATGCCTATAGGCACCACCTTAACCAGACCGCAATAATCACAGCCCGGCCACAGGAGAAGGCCCGTCTTCTTATAAGAAAAAGTATATGTGAAATCTGCTTTAAAAGTGCATCCCATCACATGTCCTTTATCAGAATCCACTCCCGACGGCACGTCGACCGCCACCCTGTAAGCATTTGCCTTGTTAACGGCTGAAATCGCATCTGCTAAAGAGCCTTCTATGGCTCGCTTAAGCCCTGTGCCAAACAGTGCATCTATTATTACGTCACTTTTACACACACACTCAATATCAGAGACCACCTTAAAGCCATACCTTGCGTATATATTTTTCTGCAGCTCAAAGAGCTCGCTTCCTGCCTCATCTGTGCCAAAAGCATAGTAGACCATGCATCTGTATCCGGCCTGATTTAAAAGTCTTGCTATCGCGATACCGTCTCCTGCATTATTGCCTCTGCCACATATCACGGCAAACTCCTTTGATTTATCAAAACATGCAACAAGCTCCCGGACAACACCGGCCGCAGCCTGCTCCATCAGCACCACCGAAGGAACCAAAAAAACCTGTGATGTTGTATCGTCCAGAAGCTTCATTTCATTACCTGTAACAATATATTCCAATATCAATTCCCCTTATTCTCATTGTTTGCATTATCAGTATTTGCATTATTGGCATTGAAAACCATAGGATCGTCATATTCAATATCAAAAAGATCTAAAACCTCAGCGCCAAAAATATCATGAAGATACGAATAAATCTCCCTGTTGTTAATATCTCTGTTCTGTTTTCTGATTACATTTTTCTTAAGTTCAACTCTTATATTTGCAATCCAGTCGTCAATTTCTTTTGATTCCAGTTTATTTTTCTCGATCTTTTCACTGAAATAATCCATCGATAAAAGCATCAGCCTGTCATTTACAGCTTTTATATTCTTCTGGATTTCAATAAGCTCTCCCTCAATGTTGTCAGCTTTCTCATTTATCTCATCTATAAGCTGCTTATCCTTGTCACGATTTTCATCGCCGTCATCTCCCATGTTGGCAACAATATTAGACATAATTTTCGACTTAAGCTTTTTTAAATTCTTAAGCTCATTGTTGTACTTTCCCTGCAGCTTTAACAGCTCATCCAATTCTTTTTCGGTGGCTGATATTTCGTCAGTCTTACCATGAATGGCAAAAAGTCTGTGCCACTTCTGGTCTAAAACCAGTAAAGGCACCTTTTTTCCTTTTAATGCAGCCTCAAAATCTTTTTTATCATTCATAAGACTCACCTTCTATTTATTTTTGGAGTTTTTAACAATATTATAGCTGAGCTGCATAAGGCTGTCAGACAGATGAACACTCTCCACAACCACATCTTTATTTGGAATTTCAAGATCCACATGTGCAAAATTCCATATAGCCCTTATTCCTAAATCCACAAGCTTTGACGCAATAGAGTCAGCCTTTGACTTTGGCATGGTGAGCGCCGCAATATCCACCCTGTGTGTTCTGCAATACTCATCCAGCTCACTTAGCATAAGGATTGGAATACCTCGCACACTCTTTCCTGAAAGCTCAGGATTTACGTCAAAAAGCGCTGTTATGACAAAGCCAAGCTTTTCAAACTTTACATAATTGGCGAGTGCCTGGCCCAGATTGCCTGCACCGATGATAATTATTCTATGCTCTGTATTAAGTCCCATTATCTTTCCGATTTCCTCGTAGAGAAACTGAACATTGTATCCGTATCCCTGCTGTCCAAAGCCACCGAAATTATTGAGATCCTGTCTGATTTGTGAAGCTGTCACTTTCATTCTGTGACTCAGATCATTTGATGAAATACGCTCCACTCCCTCATCCAAAAGCTCTCCGAGATATCTATAGTATCGTGGCAGTCTTCTGATAACCGCCTGTGATATTTCTTTACTCAAGTCTTATTCCTCCAATCATCAGGATATCATTTCTCTTTTAAAGACAAAAACCCAAGATTAATTATAATTTTTTGAAGGTCATCTGTCAATGTGTTAAGAATTTAACATTCAAAAAATTCATAATTATCCCCGGGTTATATCTTATTCTAAGGCTAAAAACCAAATTTCAGATTAAATTGTCTTCTCAAGCTCCTCTCTGATTGCCTTGATGAAGCCTTCGCTGTTTAAAACAGTAGGATTTTCAATTGTTGTGATGAGTGCGAGATCCTTTGTCATCTTTCCGCTCTCAATAGTCTTTATGCAGGCTGCCTCAAGCTTGTCTGCAAACTCAGAAAGTGCCGGAATCTTGTCAAGCTCTCCTCTTTTTCTGAGTGCTCCTGTCCATGCAAAAATAGTAGCTACAGAGTTTGTTGAAGTCTCCTCACCCTTTAAGTGCTTGTAATAGTGTCTCTGTACTGTTCCGTGTGCTGCCTCATACTCATAGTATCCGTGAGGGGATACAAGCACTGATGTCATCATGGCAAGTGAGCCGAATGCAGATGAGATCATGTCACTCATTACATCTCCGTCGTAGTTCTTGCATGCCCAGATAAATCCACCCTCAGATTTCATTACTCTGGCAACTGCATCATCAATAAGTGTGTAGAAATATGTAATTCCAGCCTTCTCAAAAGCATCCTTATACTGTGCATCAAAGATTTCCTGGAAGATATCCTTGAAGGTATGGTCATACTTCTTTGAGATGGTATCCTTTGTGGCAAACCATAAATCCTGCTTTGTATCAAGTGCATACTTAAAACAGCTATGTGCAAAGCTCTCAATTGAATCATCCAGGTTATGCTGTCCCTGAATAACTCCTGCGCCCTTAAACTCATGGATTAGCTCTCTTGTCTCGGTTCCGTCTTCTGCTGTAAATACAAGCTCAGCCTTTCCGGGACCGGCTACCTTCATCTCTGTTGCCTTGTATACATCACCATATGCATGACGAGCGATTGTAATTGGTTTAACCCATGTCTTTACGTTTGGCTCTATACCCTTTACAACGATTGGTGCTCTGAACACTGTTCCGTCAAGCATGGCTCTTATTGTGCCGTTAGGGCTCTTCCACATCTCCTTTAAATTGTACTCTGTCATTCTGGCTGCGTTTGGTGTGATTGTCGCACATTTTACTGCGACACCGTATTTCATGGTTGCCTTTGCTGATTCAACGGTCACCTGATCATCTGTACGATTTCGCTCCTCTAAGCCCAGATCATAATACTCTGTCTTTAAATCGATAAAAGGTATTAAAAGCTCATCCTTTATCATCTGCCAGAGAATTCTGGTCATCTCGTCTCCGTCCATCTCTACAAGGGGTGTTGTCATCGTAATCTTGCTCATTCTTAAATCTCCTTTACTTAATAAGGTTCTCCCAACCAAGGTGTTCCATATTTTTCTTTGAATTGTTTATATGCTCTCTGGCGCATTTTTCTGCCAGCAGTGCGTCATGATTCTTAATTGCCTCGCATATCTGTTTATGCTCGTGAGTGGAGTTTTTGGCTCTTTTTGTCTCGCCGAGTGTCACCTTTCTCACTCTGCCGACATACTCATGATAGTCCTTTAATACCCTCATAAGTTCCTTGCTTCCGCCGGCCTCATACAGCAGTTCATGAAACCTATTGTCCAGCTCAAGAAGCTTCTTTGCATTGCCCTTTTTCTCATGAAACTCCGTGAGATAAATATTCTCCTCCATGGCCGCCATGAGCTCGTCCGATATCCTCGTTGCAGCCCATCTGGCACAAAGTCCCTCAAGCAGAGCCCTTATCTCGTATATATCCCTGATATCGTCCGTGGAAACACCCTCCACGAACGCTCCCTTATTGGGGATGATAGACACAAGTCCCTCAAGCTCAAGCTGACGCAGTGCCTCCCTCACGGGAGTCCTGCTCACTCCAAGCTCATCACCGATATTCTTTTCCTTAAGCTCATCGCCCTTTGCAAATGTTCCTGCAAGTATACCATCCCTGATATGATTGTATACTCTGGCACTCAGGCTGTAATTATCATGTGACATGTAATAATCTACCTCACTATAATACTATATTAAGCTTTTTACAGCAATCAGTAATTTGAACTACAAGCTCATTATCTGTGATGGTAGTCACACGGCCCTCGTCGTACTGCTCATCTACCCATTCCTTTATCATGGTCACAAGCTTTGAGTTCTTATCTACTTTTCTGTCATCCGGCAGGCGGTAGTAGGTGTTTATCCACAGCGCTATTCCTGCAAGTCCCGATGTATTGGACACTGCTACAAGAGGTGGTCTGTTTAAGAATTTACCTGTATCGAATATGTTGTAAATTTCCTCATTTTTGAGAAGTCCGTCAGCATGGATTCCGGCTCTCGTCACATTGAAGTTTCTGCCGACAAAAGGTGTACGGCTCGGCTGCACATATCCAAGCTCCTTCTCAAAGTACTCTGACAACTCTGTGATAACCGTTGTATCCATTCCATCGAGTGTGCCTTTAAGCTGTGCATACTCAAATACCATAGCCTCAAGTGGTGTGTTTCCGGTTCTCTCTCCGATACCAAACAGTGAACAGTTGACACCGCTTGCTCCGTAGAGCCATGCCGTAGTCGAATTGTTTACTGCCTTGTAAAAGTCATTGTGTCCATGCCACTCAATCTGTGATGAAGGCACACCTGCATGTGTGTTAAGTCCGTATATGATCCCCGGCACGCTTCGAGGTATAACTGCTCCCGGGAAGTTTACTCCATATCCCATTGTATCACAGGCACGCACCTTAATCGGAATCTTGTACTCCTCCTGCAGCTTCATGAGCTCAACACAGAACGGAATAACAAAACCATATATATCAGAACGTGTGATATCCTCCAGATGGCACCTAGGGCTTATTCCTGTCTCAAGGCACTCCCTGATGACTGACAGATACATATTCATTACCTCGCGTCTGGTCATCTTCATCTTATAGAAAATATGATAATCCGAACAGCTTACCAGTATACCGGTTTCCTTGAGTCCTATATCCTTTACAAGCTCAAAGTCCTTTTTGCTGGCACGAATCCACGATGTAACCTCTGGGAACTTATATCCTCTCTCGAGACACTTGTAAACAGCGTCCCTGTCCTTTTTGCTGTAGAGGAAAAACTCGCTCTGTCTGATTATTCCCTTAGGGCCACCAAGCTTATGTAAATAATCATAAATGGTAACAATCTGCTCCGTCGTGTACGGTGCTCTCGACTGCTGGCCATCTCTGAATGTAGTATCTGTAATCCAGATGTCCTCCGGCATATTGTGAGGCACTATTCTGTCATTGAATGCTATCTTAGGAACTTCTGAATAAGGAAAGAGATTTCTAAAAGTATTCGGCTCATCTACATCCACGAGCTGATAAAAATGCTCTTCAAGCTGCAGTAAATTTGTTTTTTCGTTCATCAAAACTTCTCTCATCTTCACATCTCCTGTGCTTAGTTTTATCTTTTGAATAATTGTATACAATTATACTTTTTGTGTCAATAAAAAATTTAAATATTAGTGTAACACTTTGTTATGTCTATCATAACCTAGAGTGTAAATAAATTTTATTGGAGGTCACTTATGAGTGATTTAGCAGCAACAAACTGTTCATGCAGCAATACAGATAACGGATGCGGATGTTCTTCGATTTTATGGATTATCCTGTTACTGTGCTGCTGTTGTGGAAATGGTAACGGAGGCTCTTTCTTCGGAGGAAACGACTGTGGAAGCGGCAATAACAGCTGTATCTGGGCTATCATCTTACTTTTCTGCTGTGGTGGCTTTGGCTGTGGCGGCAACAGCAATAACGGCTGCGGATGTGGCTGCGGCTGCTGATTTACATTTTTACTGCGGGTCTTTTCGGCCCGCAGCTTTTTACGATTTTTCAGTATTCTTTTTTTGCCTGCGCTGCTCTTTTTCTTTGAGCTTTTCAAGGACTTTACATTCGCCCTTCACCCTGTGCTTTTTGATGCATTCTTCATCTATCTCGTATACGTCGTGACCATCTATGATAAGCATATAATCTTTTTTTAATAATATATGCTGTAAACATGCATAATGTGAATCAGGTGACATATTATATAGAAATATATTTTAAAGGATTTTTATGGACGAGAACAGCCTGTTTACACCATTCGATGAAATAACCCAGACAAGGGAGCTTCAGATGCTTAAAACCATAATTCCATATATGCCGCATGACTCACAAAAGCAGATGACTCTTATGGTTCACTACATATCACTTATGAATTCAATGAGAATGATAGATTGTGCACCTGCACTGTCTGTTGCGGAGACTGAAAGTATGTCAGACAGAAGACTATCCATGCTCAATGCCTTAAAGAAATACTGCAGCAAAAGTGAACAGGATACGATAGACAATCTATTAAATATTTTTTCAGTTTTGGACAATAGGGAGATTTATGACAAAGCAGGAATTTTTAAATAATTTTGCACAAAAGGAAAAACCAAAGGACACAACAAGTGCCATGCCGTTTCTCATGGAAAGTATTAAGGAGGCAAAGCGTAACGGCATAGAATTTACCAAAGAAGAGGTCTATTCCATGTGCACTGAGCTAAGCAAAAACCTGCCTGAGAAAAACCGCAGGCAGGTTGAAAAGCTTTTAAAAATGTTATAGTTTAATTTTTAAATGAATCTGTATTTATGCGAAGTATCTTGTCTATCGGTGCAGGCGAGTTTCCCTTGCCATCCGTGCCCTCAAGGTACTTCTCCCCCGCAGATTCAAAAATAACATACAATCTTTTATCCACACTGTCAAGCTCCTCTGAGCCCGGCGGCATCTCTATTGTGATGTCGGGTCTGTTTGGCCTTGACGACAGAGCTATGAGTGATTTGTAGCACTTGATATACGATGACTCATTCCTGCCATAGGAGGTGCTCAGATATACCTTTCCTGAGGCATCAAATGTAACGCCCTGCACTCTGGCAGGTATCGTATATGTGCTCAGGCTTGTGAGCCTGTCGTCCTTTTTGTCATAATAATATGCTACCATCTTTGACCTAAAAAGGATATTGTGAGTGGCTATCCACAGCCTGCCTCCATAGTATGTTATGCACGACGGCTTGTTTCCCACATCAAACACATCTACCACACCTGTCGCATCGATGACCTGCTTGGAATTCGCAGTGGCCATTAGAGAGAGAAAATCATACGAGATGCGCTCCACAGTTGTGTCGTAGGAATTGCACACCCATACATTTTCCCCGTCAAAGGCAATTCCTCCCAGGTGACTGTTTGCATCCATGCCAAGTGTCACAAGGTACTCTCCGTCCTCCCTGTCAAATACCATAAGCTCCCCGAGTGAGCCCTTGTCATCAGAATAGCTTGTGATAAGCACGTATTCATCCGTGATACAAATTCCCTGAGGACACTGTGCCTCACTGAAAATATAATTATTGAGAAAATCATTTTCCTTCGTCTCCGGCATGCCCGGAATATCTATTTCATCTATAAAATCGTAATCGCAATCCTTAAGCGCCAGTGTATGCGCTTTTTTATTACTCCTGTAATTGTAATGCTCTACGCTGTATTCATTGTTAATCGTCCTGACCCATTTGGCATATACCACATATCCATTTGCTTTTTCGTAGGTCAGAACATCCGCCTTTTTTGAAAAATGCTCATCCAGATACCAGCCATCAAATTTATAACCGTATTTGTGTGGTTCTCTTAGTCCCATGAATTTCTGCTTTGGTGTGATGTATCCACAATTATTGATATTGTTTGCCGCACCGCCCAGATTATAGTAAATATATGAAACACCATCACTTTCTGACATATTGTCAACCAGTGTATTTAGTGATGGCCCGGAAGCAAAAGAGGCAGCTTCTGCCTCTTTTATCTCCGATGCAAACACATGAGTATTGGTAAAAATCAATGTAAGTAATATAATTAATGCTATTCTACTCTTCAACTTCAACAAGCTTGCTTGCCCTTTCTTCTATCTGTTTTGCAGCCACATCATCCGGTGCCTGCTCATATCTGGCAAACTCATATGAGAATGTGCCGCTTCCACTCGTCATTGAGCGAAGTGTGGCATTGTATCCATAAAGCTCCAGATAAGGAATATCCGCAACTATCTCCTGATATCCATTGTCTGTCGGGTTCATGCCCATCACTCGCGCACGTCTCTTGTTAAGCTCACCCATCACATCACCTGTATAGCCCTCAGGCACCACTACCTTAAGAGTGGCAATCGGCTCAAGAAGCACCGGCTTTGCCTCCATAATACCCTTTTTAAAGGCCTGCTGCGTTGCCACCTTAAAGGCCATCTCAGATGAATCAACCGGATGATAAGAGCCGTCATACAGCACAGCCTTTATACCCGTCACAGGATAAGCTGCAAGAGGTCCCTTTTTCACGGACTCTGCAATACCCTTTTCAACAGCCGGGAAGAAGTTCTTCGGTACAGCTCCTCCTACAACCGTCTGCTCAAATACATATGGCGTATCCATATCACCAGACGGCTCAAAGGTCATCTTGACATGTCCGTACTGTCCGTGTCCGCCCGACTGCTTCTTGTACTTGTACTCTACGTCAGATTTTTTCCTGATAGTTTCCTTAAAGGCTACCTTTGGACGCATAAGCTCTATCTCCACCTTGTACTTTTCAAGAAGCTCACTTGCCACTACCTCAAGCTGCATATCACCGATACCATATAGTACAGTCTGTCCATTTTCACTGTCATTTACACTGTTTAATGTCAGATCCTCCATTAACAGTTTCTGTAAAGACTGGGAAATCTTGTCCTCATCGCCCTTTTTCTTTGCCTTGTAGCGCATTGCCACATACGGCTTTGATATACTTGTTCTAAGATATGTAACCGGCATATTTCTGGTGGAAAGTGAATCTGTCGTAAGAGTCTTTGCAAGCTTTGCAAGCGCTCCGATATCACCTGCATGAAGCTCCTTCACTTCCTCCACCTTACTGCCTCTCATCACATAGAGCTTTCCGATTTTTTCATCGCAGTCCCTGTGATAATTGTAAAGCACATCATCTGTCTTTAGTACGCCCGAATTAACCTTGATCAGTGAATACTTACCGATGTATGGGTCAACTATAGACTTGAACACATAAGCGCTCTTTGATTTTGCAAAATCATAATCAGCATTATACACCTCATTTGTCTTGGTGTTAATACCGGTACAGCTTCTCTTCTCAGGACTTGGCAGGTATTTCACAATATCAGCCATAAGTGTATACATGCCTCTTGCGAGAATATTTGAGCCCATGAGCACCGGTACAATAGAGCCCTCAAGCACGTTTGCACGAAGCGCAGCCCTGATTTCATCATCAGAAAACTCCTCTCCGCCGAAATATCTGTCCATGAACTCCTCACTTGTCTCAGCTACAGCTTCAACTAAAGCCTCACGACATATTCCCAGGTTCTCCTTTGAGTACTCAGGCACATCAAACTTATCCACGCCTCCGCTTTCATTCCATCTCTTTGCCCTCTGCTGGATGACATTGACATAGCCCACAAACTTCTCATTCTCTCTGATCGGCAGATGAAATGGAGCTATTTTCTTGCCGTAAAGCTCCTGCAGCTTTAATACCACATCCTTGAAGCTTGCATTGTCGATATCCATGTCCGTCACGAAAATCATCCTCGGCAGCTTGTATTTCTCGCATATCTCCCATGCTCTTTTTGTGCCTGTCTGTATGCCTGCCTTGCCTGAAACCACGATGATTGCAGCATCTGCAGCCGATACAGCCTCCTCAACCTCTCCCACAAAATCAAAAAAACCAGGAGTATCGAGAATATTTATTTTGACATTATCCCACTCAATCGGTACAACCGATGTATGTATAGAGAACTGACGCTTTATCTCTTCTTTGTCAAAATCGCTGATAGTGCTGCCATCCGCTACAGTGCCCATTCTGGTAGTCTGTCCTGCCAGATATGCCATAGCTTCCACGAGTGATGTCTTGCCACAGCCGCTATGGCCTAAAAGCACGACGTTTCGAATCTTCTCAGTAGTGTAAACATTCATTTCAAGTACCTCCCTGACATTATTATAGTATGTAAACATTGTACTAATATTTTATATAATTTACAACACTTTTATGCAATCTGACGATTATTTT
>OHJK01000398.1_pt1 | contig 29401 bp, 19 predicted proteins | sample 1568541 | NCBI WGS metagenome assembly OHJK01 (sample SAMEA3879535, study PRJEB24766) | human gut metagenome | biome: human-associated habitat; feature: feces | place: USA | collected 1985/1987
GCTTCTATCCTTCTCCACAAGGATGCAGAGGCAGCTACACGCTACTCAATCATCTTCAACACACTCGCTAAGGACCCGTCTAACTCTGAGAAGGAGGCAGTGCTCTATATCTACCGTCAGCTCCGCAATGCTGACCCTGCTGATGACGCATCAGCACGCGAGGTGTTCCAGAATATATTCTTCTCTGACAAGCGTTACGACCTCGGCGAGGTAGGACGCTACCGTATCAATAAGAAGCTTGGTCTCGATATCGACTCTGAGACACGTGTTCTTACAAAGGAGGATATCATTGCCATCATCCGCTATCTCATCCAGTTGGTTAACTCTAACGCAACTGTTGACGATATTGACCACCTCTCTAACCGTCGCGTACGCACCGTAGGCGAGCAGCTCAGCAACCAGTTCTCTATCGGTCTGGCACGTATGAGCCGCACTATCCGCGAGCGTATGAACGTGCGTGATAATGAGGTGTTCCAGCCGACCGACCTTATCAACGCCAAGACTATCTCAAGCGTTGTTAGCTCGTTCTTCGGAACCAACCCATTGTCGCAGTTCATGGACCAGACCAACCCGCTTGCCGAGGTTACTCACAAGCGTCGTCTCTCAGCTCTTGGTCCTGGCGGTCTTTCACGTGAGCGTGCAGGCTTCGAGGTGCGCGACGTTCACTACACACACTACGGACGTCTTTGCCCGATTGAGAGTCCTGAGGGTCCGAACATCGGTCTTATCTCGTCTCTCTGCGTTTATGCAACTATCAACGAGCTCGGCTTCATCGCCACTCCTTACCGCCGTGTAAAGGATTCGCTCGTCGACCTCAATAACGACCACGTTGTTTACCTCACCGCTGAGGAGGAGGAAGACCACGTAATCGGTCAGGGTAATGCTCCTCTGCGTGAGGACGGCTCGTTCATCCGCGACAACGTTAAGTGTCGTCAGAACGCCGAGTTCCCCGTAGTACCGCCATCAGACGTAGACCTCATGGACGTTGCTCCGCAGCAGATTGCATCTGTATCAGCAGGTCTTATCCCGTTCTTGGAGCACGACGACGGTCACCGTGCACTCATGGGATGTAACATGATGCGCCAGGCAGTGCCATTGCTTCACAACGATGCACCTATCGTAGGTACGGGTCTTGAGAAGCAGGTGTGCGAGGACTCTCGTACAATGATTACTGCAGAGGGCGAAGGCGTTATCGAATACGTTGACGCTACAACAATCCGCATCCTATACGACCGCACCGACGATGAAGAATTCGTAAGCTTCGAGCCGGCTCTCAAGGAGTACCGCATACCGAAGTTCCGCCGCACCAACCAGAACATGACCATTGACTTGCGTCCTATCTGCAACAAGGGTCAGCGCGTTAAGAAGGGCGACATCCTCACCGAGGGTTATGCTACAGAGAATGGCGAGCTCGCACTCGGTCGTAACCTCCTCGTGGCTTACATGCCGTGGAAGGGTTACAACTATGAGGACGCTATCGTGCTTTCAGAGCGCATGATTCGCGACGACGTGCTTACATCTGTACACGTTGACGAGTACTCACTCGACGTTCGCGAGACAAAGCGTGGTATGGAGGAATTCACAAGCGATATTCCTAACGTTTCAGAGGAAGCTACAAAGGACCTCGACGATAATGGTATCGTTCGCATCGGTGCACGTATCGAGCCAGGCGACATCCTTATCGGTAAGATTTCGCCGAAGGGCGAGAGCGATCCGTCGCCGGAGGAGAAACTGCTCCGCGCCATCTTCGGCGATAAGGCAGGCGACGTGAAGGACTCTTCACTCAAGGCAAACCCATCGCTCAGCGGTGTTGTTATCGACAAGAAACTCTTCTCTCGTGCCGTTAAGACACGCGAGTCGAAGAAGCAGGACAAGGTGATACTCGCTAAGATTGACGAGGAGTACGAGGCAAAGAACGACGACTTGAAGGACATCCTTGTTGACAAGCTCCTCACACTCACCGAGGACAAGGTTTCGCAGGGTGTTAAGGACTACTCAGGTGCTGAGATTATCACAAAGGGCACCAAGTTCACAGCTACAATGCTGAAGAACCTCGAGTACGATGGTATTCAGTCGAACGACTGGACCGGCGACGAGCACACCGATAAGCTCATTTCTAAGCTCATCATCAACTACCTGCGCAAGTCGAAGGAAATCGATGCAGAATTGCGCCGCAAGAAGTTTGACTTCTCTATCGGCGACGAGCTTCCTTCAGGCATCATGCAGCTTGCCAAGGTTTATGTTGCCAAGAAGCGTAAGATCGGCGTAGGTGATAAGCTTGCAGGTCGTCACGGTAACAAGGGTATCGTATCTAAGATTACACGTATGGAGGATATGCCATTCCTCGAGGATGGTCGTCCAGTCGACTTGGTACTGAACCCGCTTGGTGTGCCTTCACGTATGAACCTCGGTCAGATCTTCGAGGCTATCCTCGGTGCTGCTGGTCGTAAGCTCGGTGTTAAGTTCGCTACACCTATCTTCGACGGCGCTCACCTTGAGGACCTCTCTGAATGGACAGACAAGGCAGGTCTGCCGCATCTCTGCTCTACCCACCTCTACGATGGTGAGACAGGCGAGCGCTTCGACCAGCCTGCTACAGTAGGTGTGACATACTTCTTGAAACTCGGTCACATGGTTGAGGACAAGATGCACGCCCGTTCTATCGGTCCGTACTCGCTCATCACGCAGCAGCCACTCGGTGGTAAGGCACAGTTCGGTGGTCAGCGTTTCGGTGAGATGGAGGTTTGGGCTATCGAGGCATTCGGTGCCAGCCACGTGCTTCAGGAAATTCTGACAATCAAGTCCGACGATACAGTGGGCCGTTCTAAGGCTTACGAGGCTATCGTTAAGGGCGACCCAATGCCTACACCAGGCATCCCAGAGTCGCTCAACGTGCTCTTGCATGAGCTCCGCGGTCTTGGTCTGAGCATCAAACTTGATTAATCCGAACATCCCAAAACTATAGAAATATATGGCTTTCAAGAAAGATATAAAAGTTAAGAATAATTTCACGAAGATTACCATCGGACTCGCCTCTCCGGAGGAAATCCTGGAAAATTCGTATGGTGAGGTTACCAAGCCAGAGACCATCAACTATCGCACCTATAAGCCCGAGCGCGACGGCTTGTTCTGCGAGCGCATCTTCGGTCCGACACGCGACTATGAGTGTGCCTGCGGCAAGTACAAGCGCATCCGTTACAAGGGTATCGTTTGCGACCGATGCGGTGTTGAGGTGACGGAGAAGAAGGTACGCCGTGAGCGTAGCGGACACATCGAGCTCGTTGTGCCAGTGGCTCACATCTGGTACTTCCGCTCGCTGCCTAACAAGATTGGTTACTTGCTCGGTATGCCGACAAAGAAGCTCGACGCTGTTATCTACTACGAGAAGTACGTAGTTATCCAGCCAGGTGCGTTCGAAGGACGCACCGACGAGCAGGGCGAGGAGTACAACGGTTCGCACAAGATGGATCTCCTCTCAGAGGAAGAGTATCTCGACATCATCGAGAACAAGCTCGGCTCTGAGAACGACCTTCTTGAGGACACCGACCCGAATAAGTTCATCGCAAAGATGGGTGCAGAGGCTGTTTACGACCTGCTCGCAGGTCTCGACCTCGACTCTCTTTCATACGAGTTGCGCGACCGTGCCAACAACGACTCTTCGCAGCAGCGTAAGACAGAGGCTTTGAAGCGTCTGCAGGTTGTAGAGGCATTCCGTGGAAGCAAGGGTGTAAACCGTCCGGAGTGGATGATCATGAAGATTATCCCCGTTACTCCGCCGGAGCTTCGTCCGCTCGTTCCGTTGGACGGTGGTCGTTTCGCAACATCCGACCTCAACGACCTCTATCGTCGTGTTATTATCCGTAACAACCGTCTGAAGCGTCTCGTAGAGATTAAGGCTCCTGAGGTAATCCTCCGCAACGAGAAGCGTATGCTTCAGGAGGCAGTGGATAGCCTCTTTGACAACTCACGCAAGTCGAGTGCCGTTAAGAGCGATGCCAACCGTCCGCTGAAGTCACTTTCCGACTCACTGAAGGGTAAGCAGGGACGTTTCCGTCAGAACCTCCTCGGTAAGCGTGTCGACTACTCAGCACGTTCGGTTATCGTTGTAGGTCCGGAGCTGAAGATGGGCGAGTGCGGTCTGCCGAAACTTATGGCAGCCGAGCTCTACAAGCCGTTCATCATCCGCAAACTCATCGAGCGCGGCATCGTGAAGACCGTGAAGAGCGCTAAGAAGATTGTTGACCGTCGCGAGCCGGTTATCTGGGATATCCTCGAGAACGTTATGAAGGGTCACCCCGTAATGCTCAACCGTGCGCCGACACTTCACCGTCTCGAGGGTAAGGCAATCCAGCTCCACCCGTTGGCATGTACAGCGTTCAACGCCGACTTCGACGGTGACCAGATGGCTGTTCACCTCCCGTTGAGCAACGAGGCTATCCTCGAGGCTCAGGTGCTGATGCTTCAGAGCCACAACATCCTCAACCCTGCCAACGGTGCTCCTATCACAGTGCCGTCACAGGATATGGTGCTCGGTCTCTACTATATCACAAAGCTCCGCCCAGGTGCTAAGGGCGCAGGCCTTTCGTTCTACGGCGACGAGGAAGCTATCATCGCTTACAACGAGGGCAAGTGCGACCTCCACGCTCCGGTTAAGGTAATTGTGAAGGACCTCGTAGACGGTCAGCTCCAGAAGCGTATGGTGGAGACATCTGTCGGACGTGTCATCGTCAACCAGATCATCCCAGAGGAAGTAGGCTTCTTCAATGACATCATCTCTAAGAAGACACTGCGCGGACTCATCTCCGACGTTATTAAGGCTGTAGGTATGGCTCGCGCCTGCGAGTTCCTCGACGGCATCAAGAACCTCGGTTACCGCATGGCTTACGTTGCAGGTCTTTCGTTCAACCTTGACGATATCATCATCCCGCCAGAAAAGAAGGAAATCGTGGATCGCGGTCATGAAGAGATTCGTGCCATCCAGGACAACTATAACATGGGTTTCATCACTGAGAACGAGCGTTACAACCAGGTAATCGATACTTGGACTCACGTGAACAACGACCTCGCAAGCATCCTTATGAAGGAGATGACCGAGGCAGACCAGGGCTTCAACGCCGTATTCATGATGCTCGACTCTGGTGCCCGTGGTTCTAAGGACCAGATCAAGCAGCTCTCAGGTATGCGTGGTCTTATGGCTAAGCCTATGAAGGCAGGTGCTGAGGGACATCAGATTATCGAGAACCCGATTATCTCTAACTTCAAGGAGGGTATGTCAGTGCTCGAGTACTTCATCGCTTCGCACGGTGCTCGTAAGGGTCTTGCCGATACCGCTATGAAGACAGCCGACGCCGGTTACCTTACACGTCGTCTTGTAGACGTTTCGCACGACGTAATCATCTCTGAGGAGGATTGCGGCACACTGCGCGGTCTTGTCTGCACAGCGTTGAAGAACGGCGATGAGATAGTTTCCTCACTCGGCGAGCGCATCCTCGGTCGTGTGTCAGTACACGACGTTGTCGACCCACGCACAGGCGAGGTTATCGTCAACGCAGGCGAGGAGATTACAGAGGCTAAGGCACAGCTCATCGAGAACTCTCCAATCGAGAGCGTAGAGATTCGTTCAGTGCTCACTTGCGAGAGCAAGAAGGGCGTCTGCATGAAGTGCTACGGCCGCAACCTTGCTACACAGCGCATGGTACAGCTCGGCGAAGCTGTCGGTGTCATCGCAGCTCAGGCTATCGGTGAGCCGGGTACACAGCTTACTCTTCGTACCTTCCACGCCGGTGGTGTGGCTGGTAACGCAGCAGCCAACGCTTCTATCACTGCAAAGAACGACTGCAAGCTTAAGTTCGAGGACCTCCGTGTCGTTCCGTTCGTAGAGAACAACGGCGAGAAGGATGTCAACTGCCAGATGGTAGTGAGCCGTCTTACAGAGTTGCAGTTCGTCGACCCGAATACCGACATCGCACTCGCTTCTGTCAACGTGCCTTACGGTTCTTCGCTCTACTTCAAGGAGGGCGACGTTGTCAAGAAGGGCGACCTCATCGCTAAGTGGGACCCGTTCAACGCCGTTATCGTTACCGAGTACGCAGGTACTCTCCGCTTCAACGACGTTATCGAGGGCATCACATACCGCGCTGAGACCGACGAGGCAACAGGTCTTACCGAGAAGATCATCACCGACTCTAAGGACAAGTCGAAGGTTCCGACCTGCGACGTGCTCGACGCAAACGGTGAGGTAATCGGTACATATAACTTCCCGGTAGGCGGACACGTAGTATGCGACGACGGTCAGACCGTCAAGACCGGTACCACTCTCGTTAAGATTCCACGTGCAGCAGGTTCTGCAGGCGATATCACCGGTGGTCTTCCACGTGTAACCGAGCTCTTCGAGGCTCGCAACCCGTCTAACCCAGCTGTCGTATCAGAAATCGACGGTGAGGTAACAATGGGTAAGGCGAAGCGTGGCAACCGCGAGATCATCGTTACATCGAAGACTGGCGACCAGCGCAAGTACCTCGTATCGCTCTCTAAGCAGATTCTTGTACAGGAGCACGATGCCGTACGCGCAGGCACACCGCTTTCTGACGGTATCATAACCCCGGGCGACATCCTCGCCATCAAGGGTCCTACCGCCGTTCAGGAGTACATCGTTAACGAGGTGCAGGACGTTTACCGTCTGCAGGGTGTGAAGATCAACGACAAGCACTTCGAGATTATCGTTCGCCAGATGATGCGCAAGGTACAGATCGACGAGCCGGGCGATACAACATTCCTCGAGCAGGAGATGGTAGACAAGCTCGACTTCGCTGAGGAGAACGACCGCATCTGGGGCAAGAAGTACGTCACCGACGCTGGTGACTCTGACGTGCTCAAGGTTGGTCAGATCGTTTCGGCACGCAAGTTGCGCGACGAGAACTCAAGCCTCAAGCGCCGCGACCTCCGTCTCGTTCAGGTTCGCGACACCGTGCCTGCTACATCTACACAGATTCTGCAGGGTATCACACGCGCCGCACTCCAGACCAAGAGCTTCATCTCGGCTGCTTCGTTTCAGGAGACAACCAAGGTGCTCAACGAGGCTGCTATCCGCGGTAAGGTCGACTTCCTTGAGGGTATGAAGGAGAACGTTATCTCCGGTCACCTCATCCCGGCAGGTACCGGTCTGCGTCAGTGGGACAAGCTCATCGTGGGTTCACGCGAGGAGTACGACCGTATGCAGGCTAACCGCCGCAACGTGACCGACTACTCTAACGAGGAGTCAGCTGAATAAAGTATAAATCCCGATATCACTGTCCGGTTCTTTAGCTGGACAGCGGTATAAACCATAAACAAGAAAACGCTGCAAGCGAGTCTTCACCGACTGCTTGCAGCGTTTTTGTATATGTATGTATATATAACAATGAACACAGAGAAAAGTAGGATGTTCTCTGTGCTCATTATATTATTTACGCTCCTTTATTCACAATAAGGGCGCCATGTAAAGCGGAAGATAGGTGATACCATCCTCCACCTTGTAGTCGGCTGCATGCAAAACCGTAGGAGAGGTCATGTATTCTCCAAACTTCTTCATACACTTTGTTATGGAAGACAACGTATAGTTCTTGCCGCTTTTGACTTCTATCGGGCGAATATTATGACGTGTTGTGACTTTGTCCTTTTGGAGCAAGAAGTCTATCTCCATCCGATTTTCGGCTTCTTCTGATGACTTACTATAGAAAAATAGCTTGTTGCCGTTTGCTGTCAGCATTTGTGCCACAATATTCTCAATGAGCATTCCTTCGTTCACTTCCAGTTTTCCAAAGAGCAATTTCTGATAAATCTCAGACGAGACAATACCCTTTTCGTCAAAAGCGTGACTGATTAACAATCCCGTATCGTTCATGTAGCACTTCAGAGTAGTACGATCTTCGTTCATCTTCAGTCCGATGTTAGGCTCTGTCGAGTTGTAGCAGATGTTAACGACTCTAGCATCCTTCAGCCAGAAGAAAGCATCGTCCCAATCACGATATTTAGCACCTGGTTTTAGAGCAGACAGCCGGAACTTCTTCTCATGCTTTGAAAGCTGAGGAGGAATCTGATCGAATATTGACGCCACCTTGTCGGAAATCTCACTTGCGTAGTTGAATATGTCGTTACGGTAGATGGTCAGCACGTCGCGTTTGGCGGCATCTACGGCATCAAAATCTTTTGTCTCAATATACTTCTTGACGGCTTGTGGCATTCCTCCTACTATCATATAGAGACGAAACGCATCCATTGCCTGACGATGGAAAGCTTGTCCCATCGGCTTCCTCTCTGCATACATCTTACGTATCAAGTCCATCAGCATATCATTACCAGTGGCCCAAAGAAACTCTTCAAAGTCCATTGGGTACATCTGTATAGGTCGTTCTTCCGATGGGAGTACGATGCCTTGTGTATTTTTCTTAATGCTTACCAGCGAACCTGTCTCTATGTAATCGTATCGACCATCTTTTACTAGAAACTTGATGGCAGCTCTCGCCCTGGGACACAGTTGCACCTCGTCAAGAATGATAAGTGACTTGCGTTCGTGTAGCCTCACCTTGTAGTGCTGACTCAGATAGAGAAATAGCATGTCAAGGTCTTCCAGATAGAGGTCGAACCAGTCTCTGACCATCTGAGGAGCCTTGTTGAAGTCGATGAGGATATACGACTCGTATTCAATCTTGGCGAACTTCTCTACAATATAACTCTTACCTATGCGTCGTGCACCCTCAATGAGTAGTGCCACTTCGCCGTTTCTTTTCTCCTTCCAGTTAAGGAGCTGTTGATATGTTTTTCGCTTCATAGTAACGTCTTTTACACCTTTTTGAGATATCTGACTTTTAAGCAATACACCTTTTTGAGATTTATTACGATGCAAATATACACCTTTTTGAGATTTGTTGCAAGTGTAATATTGAAAATTAATAGTGATGCTATAAAACTAAGATTAGGTTTCTATGAAATCAACAAGTTTATTAACAGCGTCTTGCGGAATTTCTTCGCAATGTTGTCGAGCACCTTCTCGTTCTCGTCCTCCGTCAGCCGACCGGCGTAGCGGTCGTACATGTAAATCTTTGTACTCTTCATAGTTGGTGATTTTATGGTGTGGTGAGGTGTTGAGATGGTGATGTGTTGAGATATGTATTATTGGTGTTGTTTGTGGGTGCGTGGGTATGGCAGGATGCCATACCCTCCTACAGATTTTACGGCAAATCTCACCACCTCACCACCTCAACTTTTATTAATCTGTACCGCGCCAATTTCGTGTCCGAACAGCGCGAGCACCTGTTTTATTTTGTCTATGCGCAGCGTCTGCTTACCCTGCTCCAGTTCGCGCACGAAGCGCAGTCCCACGCCCGACTTTTCCGCTAAGTCCACCTGTGTGAGGTTGAACATACGTCGGCGTTCCTTTACAAATGCTGCTATTGATGTCTCCATATATATACAATTATACCCTTTCGGGTGCAAATATATAAAATTTATTTGATATTGCACCCGAAAGGGTATAATTATGCTTTCATTTTACTTATTATCTTAAATTAGCAGACAAAGTCTTTCCTTATATTCTTTAGATTTTTATCGTGCGCATACGCATATCTGCACGATAGAAATCCAAAGACGTTCAAATTAGGGCACAACGCCCCTTTCCCCATTTGGGATTGAGATTCAAAAGCCTCGAAAAAAGCCTTGCTTGCGTAAAAAAATCCTTCGAAAGGAGTGATTTTATCAGATTTTATGTTTATCTTTGCCATATATATGTCAGATATTCTTTATTTGAGTTTTAAGCAGCACTAAGGTAAGTGAATTTTCTGACATATGCAAGCATTGGATAATTTATTGTTATCCAATAACTTGCTTTCTTGTGAAAATAACAAGTCTGCTAATTTAAGGTTATGATGGAATGGAATAGACGAAACATCATCGCATTGGTTTTGGCTATGTTAAGCCTTGCCTGTGGCGGTGTTATATATTTAGCCTTTAGGGGTGAGGACCTCCTTCTTTATAAAGCAGTAGATGCTTGTGGAGGAATGCCACTTCTCACCCAAATGCGCGACTTCGCATCAGCGCATTCTTGCCCTGAATGGGTTGTATATAGCTTGCCTGATGCTTTATGGCTAACAGCCTATTTGTTAGTTATAAATGCAATTTGGAAGAATAAAAATATGCCTTACTATAAATTGTTTGCATATTTGATGCCTGGCATAGCAATTGCAACTGAATTATGCCAATATATAGGTGTATGCCCCGGTACATTTGACTATGCAGATTTGATAGCATACATAATACCATTACTTATATTAACACCGCTTAGATATGAAGTGTAAGATCTCTAGCAATGCGAGGATGCTGCTCTCATGCGGGGTTTTGATTGCTTTTGCGCTAATTGCAGGAGCGTCAACCGATGAGATTGGTGTCTTTCTGGTGATTGGTGTCGTCGCTGTTGTAATAGTGGGCATCGTTGCCATTGTCAATGAGCAGATGAAAAAATCTGCTCGCAAGTCCATGGAAGACTCAATGTCGAGTGACTTTCAAATCACGAAGAAGAGTCTCATGGAAAACGACTTCGCGCTTTACTTTGACCAATCGCGCGAGAAGATACGTTTCGTCAAAATCGGGACGAGTGATTGTGAGAGCAAGGATTTTGAAGATGTAGTATTGGGCAATGTTCATATAGCCAGTTCTACTGGAATGGCTATTGGAACAGGTGATAAGTTCTACATTGCAGAAAACCTTAAAGACGAGAGCCTTGTGCTTGCCAAAGATTTATTCTTCAACAAGATATAAGATTTCTCGATTTCCAACTACGTCCTGCCAGCTCGTTCCTTCTTCGCTGTAGATGACAAACGTCAAAAGATGATTGTAATTGCTGATTTCAAGCAATATACAATAGTCGATTATGAGGATGTTATAAGAGTAGAGATTATAGAAGATGGCTCTGCCATCTCATCCAAATCCGCTATGAGAACTTTAGGCGGTGCCGTAGTCGGCAATGTCGTGGCTGGTGGAGCAGGCATGATTGTTGGTGGTCTGTCGGGTTCGTCGAAAAGTTCAAAAGAGGTTCGTGAGATAAAAGTAAAACTACTTTTACGCGATATTAAGAAGCCTGAACTGGTGATAACCATTTATGAAGGTTGCTTGAAGACTAAGAATGATTCCGACCGAGACACGTATAACAAACTTATGAAGTCGGCGACTCAAATCAAAGACATCGTCAGTGTTGTTATAGACAATATGGATAAAAAAGCATCTGCAAATACAAAGCAAAGCGATACCACAAGTGTTGCAGATGAAATATCCAAACTGCTCAAGCTTAAGGAGCAAGGAATTCTTACAGAGGAAGAATTCAATGCTCAAAAAGCGAAGTTACTAAAGTGAAGTGACAATTGACTCTTCTACAACAATGGGCGCACACCGCTATTGGTCGTGTGCCTATTGCTTTTGTACGCTCGGCATGAGCATTGTCTAACGGGTGCAAGTCCCAAGTAAGCCCTAATAGCGGGAATTACATAGCCAAAGGCAAGGGTGTCCATCGTGAGTTGGAATCTGAAAGAAGCCGGCGGCAAACATCTGACCTAACGTACAGAAACTTCATACAAGGCATATGACCGTGGATTAGATTGCTATACAAATCAAAGTCCCATAGCTATTCGGAACGGTTGGTGTAAATGAAGTGGGTATAAGATGGAAAGACAATGCCCTTATCCGAGGAGGTCTCACGGACTTGTCGAATAGTTATGTTGCGAAAGGCAAGGAGTAAAGCTAGCCGTGAGAAGTCAGCAGATGTCATAGTAGTGTGCTTTTCGATATAGCGCATGAAGGACAGAACCTATATTAAACGATAGTAATTGAAACATACCTTATGAAAGTAAGAACGCAGAAAACATTGGCAAAAGTTAATGGCTGCCCCCAAAGAGCTAGGACGGAATCCGAATGGTATGGGGGAGCGCAGACTTTCATGTGGATGTGTGAAGACAACATCGTGGAAGTACCATTCGACAAGGAGCACTTGTTGGAGCGAATCCTTAGTCCCGATAACCTGAACCAAGCCTACAAAGCGGTGGTTCGCAACAAGGGATGCGGCGGTATCGACAAGATGTCTTGTGAGGAACTCCTCCCTTGGCTCTTGGCTAACAAGGATTCTCTGATACGTTCCTTGCAGGACGGCTCATACCGTCCGAACCCAGTCCGTCGAGTAGAGATGCCGAAGGACAATGGCAAGAAGCGCCTGTTGGGCATCCCCACCGTGGTTGACCGATTGGTGCAACAAGCCATCAACCAAACCTTGACACCCATCTATGAGCGACAGTTCTCGTCACGAAGTTACGGCTTCCGCCCAAGGCGAGGATGCCACGATGCACTTAGGGGAGCGCAGAAGATAATCGACAATGGCTATATATACGTTGTCGATTTAGACTTGGAACGCTTCTTCGACACGGTGAGTCATAGCAAACTCATAGAAATCCTAAGCCGAACCATCAAGGATGGGAGGGTTGTCAGCCTTATACACAAATATCTTCGCAGCGGTGTGATAAACAAGGGCTTGTTCGAGGCAAGTGAGGAGGGAACTCCCCAAGGAGGACCGTTGAGTCCACTGCTGAGCAACATCATGCTCAACGAGCTGGACAAGGAACTCGAACGCAGAGGTCTCCCCTTTGTTCGTTATGCCGATGACTCAATGATATTTTGTAAGTCCAAGCGAGCGGCAATGCGAGTCAAGGAGTCCATCACCAAGTTCATAGAAGGTAAACTATACCTCAAGGTGAACAAGGAGAAGACGGTCGTCTCGTATGTGCGTGGTGTGAAATACCTCGGCTACTCCTTCTATGTATCCAAAGGCAAATGCCAACTGACTGTGCATCCCAAATCCAAAGCAAAGATGAAAGCCAAACTAAAGGAACTTACGAATCGGAGCAATGGATGGGGATATGAAAAATGGAAGCAAAAGCTAGAGGAATACATACGAGGATGGGTGGGGTACTATCATCTTGCAAATATGAAGCAACTGCTCCTTGAAACGGACAAATGGCTGCGCAGACGAATACGCATGTGTATATGGAAGTCTTGGAAGAGAGTCAAGACGAGGATTGCCAACCTCGTAAGGTGTGGTATAGATAAATACCAAGCCTATATGTGGGGCAACAGCCGTCTTGGGTATTGGCGTGTAGCAGACAGTCCTATTTTGAAAATGGCTATCAGCAATGATAGTCTTCGTAAGACAGGGTATGTCACGCTGATGGGTTCGTATCTCGAATGGCACCCAAAGTAGGAACCGCCGTATGCGGAACCGCACGTACGGTGGTGTGGGAGGTCGGTGAATGCGAAAGTAGGAGGTAAATGCCTCTTATGAGTAACATTTACCTCCTACCCGATTTGCTTTCTCTGGTTATTGCCGGATATAGTATTTGTAAATGGGAATGGAGAATGCAAAGTGGGATAAAATGTGGATAAGCAAAAAGAGTCACAAGTAAAACTTGCGACTCTTTTCTGCGCTTCAAGATGGGCTTGAACCAACGACCCCCTGATTAACAGTCAGGTGCTCTAACCAACTGAGCTATTGAAGCGTTTTTTCTGTAAAGAACATGACGTTCCTTATTTGCGTGTGCAAAAGTACTAACTTTTCTTCATTCTGCCAAATTTTTTGCTGACTTTTTTCGCTTTTTCCCTAAAAAAGTGTATTTTTTCTTATCTTTGTGCCACTTTTTGCCTATTTTATGGTGTTTTTCGCAAAGAAATGAGTACTTTTGTGGTCGAAAACTTCTCCCGAGGGCGAATGCCGTGAAGAGGGGGAGGAAATAACCAATAAGTTGAATCATATACAATTAAATAAGGTAACAATGAAAAGAATACTGTTCTCCTTGCTTATGGTGCTCCTGGCGGTTCCTACTTTTGCCCAGGTTGACAAAGATCATGACTTCAAAGCCGCAAAGAATATGGAAATATTCAATGCCATCTACAAGAATCTCGATTTGATGTATGTTGATACGCTCGATGCTGAAGTTGTGGTCGGAAATGGTATCAATGCCATGTTGCGTAGTCTCGACCCTTATACTACCTATTATCCTGAGCAGAAGATGAAGGAACTCAAGAACCTGCTCACCGGCAAGTATGCGGGTGTAGGTGCGGTGATACGCTACAATTTCCAGTTGCAGCGCGTCTGTGTCAGCGAGCCTTACGAGAATATGCCTGCTGCAGAAGTGGGACTGAAGAAGGGTGACATCATCCTGAGTATTGATGATGAGGATATGACCAATAAGGAGGTGAGCTATGTCAGCGATCATCTTCGTGGTGAACCGGGTTCTTCTTTCATGCTGAAAGTTAAGCGTCCAAGTACAGGCAAGACGATGAAGGTGAAGGTAACACGCCGTACCATCCAGTTGCCGTTCTTGCCTTATTATGGCATGTTGGAGGGTAACATCGGTTACATCAACTTCAATTCCTTTACCGAGCAGTCTGCCAAGGAAGTGCGTCGTGCTTTCATCGATTTGAGAAAGCAAGGAGCCAATAGCCTTGTCTTCGATCTGCGTAATAATGGTGGTGGTTCTGTTATCGAAGCGGTCAGTATCATCAATATGTTCTTGCCTAAAGGTAAGACAGTCTTGGAGATGAAGGGAAAGTTGCAGCGTTCTAATCATGTTTATAAGACTACGGTTGAACCGATAGATTCCGTTATGCCGATGGTGGTATTGGTGAACGAGAATTCTGCCAGTGCTAGTGAAATTATGAGCGGCAGTCTGCAGGATTATGACCGTGCTGTAATATTAGGTACGCGCACGTATGGAAAGGGATTGGTGCAGACTACCATGGATTTGCCTTATAACGGACAGGTGAAACTCACTACTGCTAAATATTTCATTCCTAGCGGTCGATGCGTTCAGGCACTCAACTATAAGCACGATAAGGGTGGTTATGTGGAGCATGTTCCCGACTCTCTTACCAAGGTGTTCTATACTGCAGGTGGCAGAGAAGTGAGAGATGGAGGTGGCGTGAAGCCGGATGTAGAAGTAAAGCCTGATTCTTTGCCAAACATCGCCTTCTATCTGGCTGGTGCCCGCGACAGTAATGAGGTGATGCTTAATTATGAGGTTGATTATATCGCCAAGCATCCTGCTATTGCTCCTGCGAAGGAATTCTCGCTGACCGATGCCGACTATGATGAATTCAAGACACGCGTATTGAAGGCTAACTTCCAGTACGACCGTGAAACAGAAAAGTATCTCAAGGATTTGGAAAAACTCGCTAAGTTTGAAGGCTACTACGATGATGCCAAGGCTGAGTTTGAGGCTTTGAAGAAAAAGCTGAGCCATAATGTGGCAAAGGATCTGGATTATAACAAGGATTACATCAAGCATCTGTTGGAAAATGACATCGTTTCTGCCTATTATTTCCAGCGCGGTGCCATCCAGAATTCCATGCGTTACGACAAGCAGATTAAGGAAGCAGTAAAATTGCTGAATTCTCCATCAGAATACGAAAAAATACTGCATCCTGTGAAGAAATAAGTACAAAAACGTGCACAATCGATTAAAAATGTGCACGTTGCGAATAAAAAGTTGCATTTTTTTTGGCTAATCACAAAAATATTTGTAATTTTGCAACGTTCAGTGGAATGAGGGGCTCACAAGAGTTCCTCATTTTATTTTAATAAGGTATATATGATTGATAAAAACGTCGTAAAAAAATTAGTTGAAGAATGGCTCCAAGATAAGGAATATTTCTTGGTAAGCATTGAAATCAGTCCCGACGATAGAATCGTTGTTGAGATTGACCATGCCGATGGAGTATGGATTGAGGATTGTGTTGCCTTGAGTAAGTATATTGAGGATCATTTGAACCGTGACGAGGAAGACTATGAGCTCGAAGTTGGCTCTGCAGGCTTGGGTCAACCGTTCAAAGTTCCGCAGCAGTATATCAATTTCATTGGCAAGGAGGTAGAGGTGCTTGATGCCGACGGCAAGAAGGTGAAGGGTATCTTGAAAGCTGTTGAAGGAAATGACTTCACAGTTGGCGTTGAAGAAAAGGTAAAGGTTGAAGGTAAAAAACGTCCGGTTAAGCAGGAGGTTGATCACGTTTACCAGATGGATAAAGTAAAATATACAAAATACATAATTAGTTTCAATTAAGTTATGGCTAAAAAAGAGCAAGAATTGACAGCGAGTATGATTGATACATTCCGCGAGTTTAAAGAAACAAAGAATATCGACCGTACTACATTGGTAAGTGTATTGGAGGAGAGCTTCCGTAATGTACTTGCCAAGATTTTTGGTAGTGACGAAAACTTTGATGTCATCGTGAACCCTGACAAGGGTGACTTCGAAATTTATCGCAACCGTATTGTTGTTGCTGATGGCGAAGTTGAAGATGAAAATAAGGAAATTACACTTTCTGAGGCTCGTAAGATTGAGCCGGATTACGAGGTTGGTGAGGATGTAAGTGAGACGGTTGACTTCAATAAGTTTGGTCGTCGTGCCATCTTGACTCTTCGTCAGACTTTGGCTTCCAAGATTCTTGAGTTGGAGCATGATTCACTCTACAACAAATATAAGGATCGCGTAGGTCAGGTTATCTCTGGTGAGGTTTATCAGGTTTGGAAGCGCGAGGTTCTGATTGTAGATGATGAGAACAACGAGCTCATGTTGCCTAAGACTGAGCAGATTCCTGGTGATACTTACCGCAAGGGTGAGACTGTTCGTGCGGTCATCCTTCGTGTAGACAACGAGAACAATAATCCAAAGATTATCTTGAGCCGTACTGCTCCAATCTTCCTGCAACGCCTGTTGGAGGCTGAGGTTCCTGAGATTGCAGACGGTCTGATTGCAATCCGCCGTATCGCCCGTCTTCCGGGAGAGCGTGCTAAGATTGCTGTTGAAACATTCGATGAGCGTATCGACCCGGTTGGTGCATGTGTAGGTGTTAAGGGTAGCCGCGTTCACGGTATCGTTCGCGAACTTTGCAACGAGAATCTCGATGTCATCAACTACTCAAGCAATACCAAACTCTTCATTCAGCGTGCGTTGGCTCCAGCCAAGGTTTCTTCAATCAATGTTGATGATGAGAACAAGAAAGCAGAGGTTTACTTGCAGCCTGAGGAAGTTAGTTTGGCTATCGGCCGTGGCGGTATGAACATCAAACTGGCTTCTATGCTTACAGAATATACCATCGATGTATTCCGTGAGGTAGACGAGAATGAGGCCGATGAGGATATCTACTTGGATGAGTTCTCTGATGAGATTGACCAGTGGGTTATCGATGCTATCAAGGGCATCGGTCTTGATACTGCCAAGCAGGTACTCAATGCACCTCGCAACTTGCTGATTGAGAAGGCCGACCTCGAAGAGGAGACCGTTGATCATGTACTCAGCGTGTTGCGCGCCGAATTCGAACAATAATTCCCTTGCCAGCGAGTGCTTGCAGGGAATCTAACTTTAAAAATAGGAGAATAAATAATTTATGAGCATCAGATTAAATAAAGCACTACGTGAATTAAATATAGGACTTCAGACGGCAGTTGAATTCCTAGAGAAAAGAAAAGACCTGGGAGATGTCAAGGCAGAACCGAGCTTCAAACTCACCGACCAGCAATACAAGGCATTGAATGATGCCTTCAGTCAGGACAGAGAGGTTCGTGATCAGGCTGAGAAACTCTTTACCAAAAAAGCAAAAGATAAGAAGCGTGCGCCAGAGCAGAAGGACAATCGCGCTGAAAGCTTGTTGGAGTCTAATGGACGGCAGCAGTATAAGCCGCTGGGAAAGATTGACTTGGACAATATCGGTAAGAAGCCTGCTGCAGAGTCTGTTGCGGAAAAGCCTGAGACTGCTGCCGTCAGTCCTGAGCAGAAGAAAGACGCTCCTAAGGCTGAGCAAAAGAAGGAACAGAAGCCACAACAGGCTTCTCAGCATAAACAGCAAATGAAACAGGAAAATCATCAGAAATCACAGCAGTCAAACGCTCAGATGAATAAGCAGAATGTTCCTCAGGGAAAGAAAGAGCATCATCATGCTAAGAATGAAACTGCACAGCATTCTGCTGGCGCAGCAGATAACAGCGTGTTTACTCTCAAGAGTGAGAAGAAGTTTACTGCTAATGAGCCTAAGGTGTTGGGCAAGATAGATTTGTCTTCCCTCAACCAGAGCACTCGTCCTAAGAAGAAAACCAAGGAGGAGCGCCGCAAGGAACGTGAGGAGAAAATGGCTCAACAGCACAATGAGCGCAAAAAGCGTGTTCGTATCAACAAAGAACGTGTTGACATCATTGCCGAAGCTAAGAATAATGGCGGAGGTAATGGCAACAACGGCGGTAATAACAAGAAGAACAAGAACCGCAACAGAAATAATAACAATAATAATCGCGGCAATAACAACAACCGCAGCAATCAGCGCCAGATCGAGGTTGATGACGAGGCTGTAGCACGCCAGGTTAAGGAGACTCTTGCACGTTTGACCAGCAAGAGTCAGAACAAGAAGGGTGCTAAGTACCGTAAGGAGAAGCGTGAGGCTGTTCAGGAGAAGTTGCAGGATCAGGCTCGTCAGGAGCAGAAGGAAAGCAAGACCCTGAAACTTACTGAGTTCGTTACCGTTAGCGAGTTGGCTACGATGATGGATATCAGCGTTACTCAGGTTATCTCTACACTGATGGGCGTAGGTATCATGGTATCTATCAACCAGCGCCTGGATGCAGAGACCATCAATATGGTAGCTGAGGAGTTCGGTTTCAAGACCGAATACGTGAGTGCCGAGGTTCAGGAGGCCGTGAGCGAGGAAGAGGATGATGAGAACGACTTGGTTCCACGTGCTCCAATCGTAACCGTCATGGGTCACGTAGACCATGGTAAGACCTCTTTGCTCGACTATATCCGCAATACCAATGTGATTGCCGGTGAGGCAGGTGGTATTACCCAGCATATCGGTGCATACAGTGTTACGCTGAACAGTGGCCGCAAGGTTACCTTCCTTGATACTCCAGGTCACGAGGCGTTTACCGCCATGCGTGCCCGTGGTGCCCAGGCTACCGATATCGCCATCATCATCATCGCAGCCGATGACTCTGTGATGCCTACCACCAAAGAGGCTATCGCTCATGCCCAGGCTGCCGGTGTGCCTATGGTATTCGCAATCAACAAGATTGATAAGCCAGGTGCTAACCCAGACCGTATCCGTGAGGACTTGGCTAACATGAACCTGCTCGTTGAGGAGTGGGGTGGTAAGTATCAGTGCCAGGAAATCAGTGCCAAGAAGGGTATCGGTGTTCACGATTTGCTCGACAAGGTGCTCCTCGAGGCTGACATGCTCGACTTGAAGGCTAACCCTAACCGTCGTGCTACAGGAACCATCATCGAGTCTTCTCTCGACAAGGGTCGTGGATATGTTTCTACCGTATTGGTTGCCAACGGTACCCTGAAGGTAGGCGACATCGTACTCGCCGGTACTTCTTGGGGGCGTGTCAAGGCGATGTTCAATGAGCGTAATGCCAACATCAAGTCAGCAGCTCCTGCTGAGCCAGCTATCATCCTCGGTTTGAATGGTGCGCCTACTGCAGGTGACCAGTTCCACGTAATCGAGACAGAGCAGGAGGCTCGCGAAATCGCCAACAAGCGTGAGCAGCTGCAGCGTGAGCAGGGCTTGCGTACTCAGAAGCGCTTGACCCTGGGTGATATCTCTCACCGTATCGCACGTGGTGAGTTCCATGAGTTGAACGTCATCGTGAAGGGTGATACCGATGGTTCTGTTGAGGCTTTGAGCGACTCATTCATCAAGCTTTCTACCGAGAAGGTTCAGGTGAACGTGGTGAACAAGGCTGTGGGTCAGATTTCAGAGAACGACGTGATGCTGGCATCTGCTTCAGATGCAGTCATCGTTGGTTTCCAGGTTCGTCCATCTGCCGATGCTCGTAAGGCTGCCGACCGTGAGGGTGTTGAGATCAACACATACTCTATCATCTACGATGCTATCGATGATATCAAGAGTGCGATGGTTGGTATGCTCGACAAGGTGAAGAAGGAAATCGTTACCGGTCAGGTTGAGGTTAAGCAGACCTTCAAGATTTCTAAGGTGGGTACTATTGCCGGTTGTCTCGTTACCGAGGGTAAGGTACACGCTAAGGATAAGGCTCGCGTCATCCGTGACGGTATCGTGATACGTACAGCAGAAATCGATGCCTTGAAGCGTTACAAGGACGATGTTAAGGAGGTGGTTACCGGTATGGAATGCGGTTTGAGCCTCGTCAACTACAACGATATCCAGGAGGGCGACGTTATCGAGACCTTCACTGAGATCGAGGTAGAGCAGAAGCTTTAATAAAGTGAAGAGTGAAGAACGAAAAGCGAAGAATTCATTTGTTTTTCGCTCTATCATATATATAATAAGGTAGGGATGAGTCCTCAGCGGCTTATCCCTATTTAGGGTTAAAATAACGAACGGTTATTCTAAATAACAATGGCAGAAATAGAGAAAGAACAGAATCAGGTTGTCAAGGATGTGATAGACCAGAAATACGAGTATGGTTTTACCACCGATGTACATACTGAAATCATAGAAAAGGGTCTCAACGAGGATGTTGTGCGCCTGATCTCGCAGAAGAAGGGAGAGCCAGACTGGATGCTCGAATTTCGTCTGAAAGCCTACAATTACTGGAAGACGCTCAAGGAGCCAAAGTGGGGACACGTTCACGTGCCACCTATTGACTACCAGGAGATTTCATACTATGCCGACCCTTTGGCAAAGAAGCCAAAAAACCAGGAGATTGATCCTGAGTTGGAGAAAACATTCGACAAACTCGGTATTCCTCTGGAGGAGCGTCTGGCTTTGAGCGGTACCGCTGTAGATGCCATCATGGACTCTGTGTCGGTGAAGACTACCTTCAAGGAGAAACTCCGTGAGAAGGGCGTCATCTTCTGCAGTATTGGTGAGGCTGTGAAGGAGCATCCTGATCTGGTAAGAGAGTATCTGGGAACCGTGGTTCCTTATCGTGATAACTTTTATGCAGCCTTGAACAGTTGCGTATTCAGTGATGGCTCATTCGTTTATATTCCTAAGGGCGTCCGCTGCCCGATGGAGTTGAGCAGTTACTTCCGCATCAATGCCCGTAACACCGGTCAGTTTGAGCGTACATTGATCATCGCCGATGATGATGCCTACGTTTCTTACCTGGAGGGATGTACAGCGCCAATGCGTGATGAGAACCAGCTCCATGCGGCTATCGTAGAGATTATTGTCAAGGATAATGCTGAGGTGAAATACTCTACCGTTCAGAACTGGTATCCTGGTGATGAGCATGGTAAGGGTGGTGTGCTGAACCTGGTAACCAAGCGAGGCGACTTGCGCGGTGTGAACTCTAAGTTGAGCTGGACTCAGGTAGAGACGGGTTCTGCGATTACCTGGAAGTATCCTTCCTGTATCTTGCGTGGCGACAACTCTGTAGCTGAGTTCTACAGCGTAGCTGTTACCAACAACTATCAGGAGGCTGATACCGGTACCAAGATGATTCACATGGGTAAGAACACCAAGAGTACCATCATCTCGAAGGGTATCTCGGCAGGTCATAGCCAGAACTCCTATCGAGGTCTGGTTCGTGCCACATCCAATGCCGATAATGCGCGCAACTACAGTTCCTGCGACTCCTTGTTGCTGGGCAGCGATTGTGGAGCGCATACCTTCCCATATATGGATGCCCATAACGACACAGCCGTGTTCGAGCATGAGGCAACTACCTCGAAGATTTCAGAAGACCAGCTCTTCTATTGCAATCAGCGAGGTATTCCTACCGAAGAGGCTGTCGGCTTGATCGTAAACGGTTATGCCAAGGATGTGCTCAACAAGTTGCCTATGGAGTTTGCCGTTGAGGCACAGAAACTCCTGAGTGTTTCACTCGAAGGAACCGTAGGATAGTTATCATAATTCTCGATGAAATCGATAAAAATTGACTAAAATTATGTTAGAGGTAAAGAATCTGCATGCTACTATTGCAGGCAAAGAAATATTGAAAGGTATCAACCTGACTATCAACGATGGTGAGATACATGCTATCATGGGACCTAACGGTTCCGGTAAGTCAACCTTGAGCGCTGTGCTTACAGGTAACCCTCTCTATACCGTAACCGAGGGGGAGGCTATCTTCAACGGCAAGAACCTCCTGGATATGAAGCCAGAGGACCGTGCCCGTGAAGGCTTGTTCCTCTCTTTCCAGTATCCGGTGGAGATTCCTGGCGTATCCATGACCAACTTCATGCGTGCGGCTATCAATGCCAAGCGTGAGTATCAGGGTTTGGAACCATTGAATACAAGCGAATTCATGAAGCTGATGCGTGAGAAGCGCGAGTTGGTGGAATTGGACAGTAAGTTGGCTCGCCGTTCAGTAAACGAAGGTTTCTCGGGTGGTGAGAAGAAGCGCAACGAGATTTTCCAGATGGCTATGCTGGAGCCAAAGCTTTCTATTCTCGATGAAACCGACTCTGGGCTCGATGTGGATGCGATGCGTATCGTGGCTGACGGTGTGAACAAGATGCATACTGACAAGACATCTGCCATCGTCATCACTCACTACGAGCGTCTGCTTGATATGATTAAGCCAAGTGTGGTTCACGTACTCTATAAAGGTAGAATCGTGAAGACAGCCGGTCCTGAACTTGCCAAGGAGATTGAGGCTCGTGGCTACGACTGGATCAAGGCAGAAGTAGATGAGAAATAATAGGGAGGATGGCTATGCATTCAGAAAAACAATATTTAGACTTGTATCAGTCTTCTTCGAGAATAATCAAGAAGAACAGTGCTGAGGTGCTCAATGCGGTGCGCGATGCTGCGTTTGAGAACTTCCGTCGCTTGGGCTTCCCTTCCCGAAAGGTAGAAAGATACAAGTACACAGATATGAGCGCCATCTTCGAGCCAGATTATGGCTTGAACTTGAATCGTCTGGAAATTCCGGTAGATCCATACGAAGCTTTCCGCTGCGATGTGCCTAATCTGAGCACTTCGCTCTACTTCGTGGTAAACGATGCTTTTTATAATAAAGCATTGCCTAAAGTAGAGCTTCCGGAGGGCGTAATCGTGGATTCTTTGAACAAGATTGCTGCAGAAAACCCTGAATTCATCGGGAAATACTACGCTAAGATTGCCAAAACCGACGAAGATGGCATCACCGCATTGAATACATTCCTGGCACAGGATGGCTTGCTGATTTATGTTCCAAAGAATGTAAAGGTAGAGCGAACCATTCAGGTCATCAATATTCTCCGTTCGGATGTTGATTTGATGGTAAACCGCCGTGTACTCATCGTGATGGAACAGGGTGCTGAGGCTAAGTTCCTCTTCTGCGACCATGCAGCCGATGACAAGAACTTCCTCGCAACCCAGGTTATCGAGGCTTATGTAGGCGAGAATGCCAGTCTCGACCTCTATTGTCTGGAGGAGACTCATTACAAGAACCGCCGTGTCAGCAACGTTTATATCGAGCAGCAGGCTAACAGCCGTGTAAACCATAACGTCATCACCCTTCATAATGGTATCACCCGCAACCGCCTCGACCTCGTATTCAAGGGCGAGGGGGCCGAGTGCTTCTGCAATGGTTGCGTGATTGCCGACAAGAACCAGGTGGTTGATAACAATACGTTCATCGATCATCAGGTGGGTCATTGTACCAGCAACGAGCTTTATAAGTATGTGCTCGATGGTGAGGCACGTGGTGCTTTTGCCGGCAGAGTGTTGGTTCGTCATGGTGCCCAGAAGACTATTTCTCAGGAAACCAACCAGAACCTCTGTGCTACGAAGACAGCCCGTATGTTCACCCAGCCGATGCTGGAGATTTATGCCGATGATGTGAAGTGTGCGCATGGAAGTACTGTAGGTCAGCTCAACGATGCCGCATTGTTCTATATGCAGCAGCGTGGTGTGAGCCGTGAGGAGGCTAAGTTGCTCCTTCAGTTTGCATTTATCAACGAAGTCATCGACAAGATGGAGCTGGAGCCATTGCGTGATCGCCTGCATCATCTCGTAGAGAAGCGATTCCGTGGTGAACTCAATAAGTGTGAGGGCTGCAAGCTTTGCAAGTAGATAATATCCTTTTAAAGGAGTTAAGTTCTTAAAAATATGTATGATATCAATCAAGTAAGAGCAGATTTCCCGATTTTATCGAGAAAGGTCTATGATAAGCCATTGGTGTATCTGGATAATGCGGCAACCACGCAGAAGCCATTGTGCGTGCTCGATGCCATGCGCGACGAGTATCTCAATGTAAATGCCAATGTGCATCGTGGCGTTCACTATCTCTCTCAGCAGGCTACCGACCTTCATGAGGCAGCCCGCGAAACCGTGCGCAAGTTTATCAATGCGCCTAAGGTTGAGGAAGTCATCTTTACCCGTGGTACTACAGAGAGTCTGAATCTCGTGGTTTCATCGTTCTGCGATGCCTTTATGAGCGAGGGCGACGAGGTGATTATCTCTACCATGGAGCATCACTCCAATATTGTGCCTTGGCAGTTGCAGGCTGCCAAGAAGGGAATCGCCATCCGAGTAATCCCTATCAACGATAAAGGTGAGATTAACCACGATGAATTCGCCAATTTATTTACCGAACGCACCAAAATCGTGAGCATTGCCCAGGTGAGCAACGTGCTCGGTACGGTGAATCCGGTAAAAGAGATGATAAAGATTGCTCATGAGCACGATGTGCCTGTCATGGTGGATGGCGCTCAGAGTACTCCTCATTTTGCTGTGGATGTACAGGATATGGATTGCGATTTCTTCGCTTTCAGCGGACATAAGATTTATGGTCCTACCGGTATCGGTGTGCTTTACGGCAAGGAAGAATGGCTCGACAAGTTGCCTCCTTATCAGGGCGGTGGCGAAATGATTGAGAGTGTAAGTTTTGAGAAGACTACTTTCGAGAAGTTACCTTTCAAGTTCGAGGCTGGTACTCCTGATTATGTAGCTACCCACGGTCTGGCAAAAGCCATCGATTATGTTTCTGCGCTCGGCATGGATAACATTGCCAAGCACGAGCAGGAACTCACTCACTACTGTATGGAGCAGATGCGAACCATCGATGGAATCAGACTTTTTGGTGAACAGGAGGGCAAAGATGCCGTTGTCAGCTTCTTGGTTGGTGATATTCATCACATGGATATGGGAACCTTGCTCGACCGTCTGGGTATCGCTGTACGTACCGGTCATCATTGCGCTCAGCCTTTGATGGAGCGCTACGGCATTCTCGGCACCGTTCGTGCCAGCTTTGCCTTGTACAACACCAAGGAAGAAATAGATGCGCTTGTTGCGGGCGTAAAACGCGTGGCTATGATGTTCTAAAGATAAAGACTTTTTAGCCGCATACAGCGCACGTAAAATTCATCATAATTATGTTAGAAAGTCATTATTATAAGGATATGGTAGAGGCTGGCTGCGATGAGGCTGGCAGAGGATGTCTGGCAGGCAGCGTATATGCAGCAGCCGTTATCCTTCCGCCCGGTTATCAGAATGCCGAATTGAACGACAGTAAGAAGCTCACAGATAAGAAGCGCAAGGCGCTCCGCGAGCAGATAGAGCGTGATGCTGTAGCTTGGGCCGTGGGCATTGTTACTCCCGAAGAAATCGATAAAATCAATATCCTCAACGCCAGTTTTCTGGCTATGCACCGTGCCCTGGACCAGCTCAAGGTTCGTCCGGAGGCAGTTATCGTGGATGGTAACCGCTTCAAACCCTACAAGGATTTGCCTTATACAACCATCGTAAAGGGTGACGGCAAGTATCTGTCTATTGCAGCTGCCAGCATCCTTGCCAAGACCTATCGTGATGATTACATGGATGCGCTGGCAGAAGAATATCCGCAGTACGACTGGAAAGGCAACAAGGGTTATCCTACCAAGAAGCATCGTGCTGCCATCAGGGAATTTGGAGTCACTCCATATCATCGCATGAGTTACAATCTTTTAGGAACTGGCGAATTGAGTATAGATTTCAAGGATTAGAGGCTACAAATTTGGTCCTTTAATTTAAAACGAAGTCTGTTTTTTCTGTCGATTATTATAAACGAAAAGGAGGTAAATGCCATCGATAGGTATTTACCTCCTTTTCGTTTTTTCAGACAGATACGGAGAATGTCTAATCTGTCTTTTATCATCAAGGCGATATTAGAAATCGAGGGTAATACCCTTCTCGTCAATCTTCTTATATGTCTTGTCGTTGACAGTTACATTCTTTGAGTTCTTGGCATCGAAGGTGTGGGTCTTTGCACTTACCTTGATGTTCTCAAGTTTCACGCCATCGGTACGGTTGATGACAATACCATACTCTGCATTGTTTACCTCCATATCCTTGATGTGGATATTGCTTACCGGCATTTCTGGAAGACCATTGAAGTAAGCAGCACGACGGGCTGTGCGGCAGATGACATGGTTGATGTCGATATTGCGGAAGCAAGGTGTTGTCTCGTCTACCTTGAACTTCTGTACCTTCTGGCTCTTAGCCTCATCGCCATCGTTGAGAACCTCAACGGCAGACTTGCCACCGTAGTAAAGGTCGAAGGTGATGACATCTGTCTGAATATCAAACATTGACATGTTGTCGATGTAGATATTCTCTACTACACCACCACGACCGCGGGTACTCTTGAAACGGAGACCTACATCGGTGCCGAGGAACTGGCAGTCGCTCACCTTGATATTCTTCACACCACCGCTCATCTCGCTGCCAACAACGAAACCACCGTGCCCCTTGAATACGGTACAGCCGTTTACGATGACATTCTCGCAAGGAATGCCGCGCTTTCTTCCGTCAGCATCCTTACCACTCTTGATACAGATACCGTCATCGCCTACATCGAAAGTAGAGTTGACGATGAGTGCATTCTTGCAGCTCTCCAGATCAAGACCATCACCATTCTGAGCGTAAGAAGGGTTGCGGACCAATACATCTTCTATAAGAACGTTCTCGCACATCAGCGGATGGATGTTCCATGCAGGTGAATTCTGGAAGATGACACCATTAAGCCAAACGTTCTTGCAGTTTACGAGACTGATCATTACAGGGCGGAGGAAACGCTTGATCTCATTCCATTCTTCTTCTGAAGCTGGAGTTTTAGGCACATTCATGTTGGCACTGTTGTCTGCCTTCAATGCACCTTCTGATGGGAACCAGTAATCTGCTCTCTTGAATGCACCGCCACGTGAAGTAATCTGCTTCCACTGTGCAGCGGTAACCTTCTGCTTCTTCAATGGGCGCCAGTATTCTCCGTTTCCGTCAATGCACCCCTGACCGGTAATTGCCACGTTGGTAAGATGATGGCCAGAGATAGGCGACTGGCAGCGGCGTGTATCCAAACCCTCAAACGATGTTTCTATAAAAGGGTAGAGGGCATCATCTGGTGAGAAAAGGATGACTGCACCTTTTTCGAGATGCAGGTTGATATTGCTCTTCAATACGATAGGACCTGTGAACCATACGCCCTGTGGAACGATGAGTTTGCCGCCGCCTTTCTGAGTCAGCGCATCGATAGCCTTGGCAAAGGCTGTGGTACAGAGAGAAGAGCCATCTCCAATAGCGCCAAAGTCCTTGAGATTTACCTCATTGGCCGGGAATTGCGGACGGGTCACCTTCTCCATCTGAAATGGTAGATTCTCGTAAAGAGCATCATACTTCTTGATGTCGGTTGCCTGGGCACTTAGCGCCAACAAGCAAGCACATACCATGCTAAAAAATTTCTTCATCTGTTTTTTCGGTTTGTTGGGTTATTATATATAAGCTATTTCTTCTGCAAAGATAAATATTATCTTTTGAAAAGCCAAAAATAGTAAGGCTTATTCTAAATAAATCGCTGTAAACGTTTTCGTGGAATGGGGGATATGATAGGATGTAAGTGGGTAGATATGCAGGGATAAATGTGTATATATACTAAGGTATATAAACGAAAAAAGGAGAGAAGTAAAACTTCTCTCCATCTTGGTACCCAGACCCGGGATCGAACCGGGATGGATTGCTCCACTGGTGTTTGAGACCAGCGCGTCTACCGATTCCGCCATCTGGGCAAATACCACCTTGCTTATTTGCGGTTGCAAAGGTACTAATAATTTTTGAACTGACAAACTTTTTAGTGACTTTTTTTTCTAAAAATGCATTTTTAATGCAGAAACATTAAATTTTTGTTGTTTTTATAGTCCACTTTATTAAATTTCAAGAAAATCTTTGGCACTTTCACGGATAATCACTAACTTTACAGATGAATTTTGAAAACCAACAAAATATTAGACTCAAGATATGAAGAGTAACGGAAATAATTATTGTGTGATATTGGCGGGAGGTAAGGGCCGCAGACTCTGGCCTTGCAGCCGCAGCAACTATCCGAAGCAGTTTGTCGACTTCTTTGGAGTGGGGCGCACCCAGCTTCAGCAAACCTTTGACCGTATGGCAAAGATCGTGCCTGCCGACCATATATTTATCAACACAAATGAAGAATATGTTCAACTGGTAAAGGAACAGTTGCCTGAGGTTCCTGCAGAACGGATATTGGCGGAACCTATTCATCGCAATACGGCACCTAGCATGGCATGGGCCAATCATCGCATCTCGATGCTCAATCCTGATGCCTGCATCATCGCCACTCCTTCGGATCAGGCTATCTTCAATGAAGATGCTTTCCGGGAAAACGTATTGGAAGGTCTGGCTTTTGTGGCAGAACATGACCGTTTCCTGACGATGGGTGTGAAACCAACCCGTCCTGAACCTGGATATGGATATATTCAGATGGGCGAAGCTATCGGCAACGGATTGTATAAGGTACAGTCGTTTACAGAAAAGCCGGAAAGAGAGTTTGCCAAGATTTTTGTAGAGAGTGGAGAGTTCTATTGGAATACGGGCTTATTCCTTTCTAATGTGAAGTATCTGCGTGAGTGTTTCTGCAAAATTCTGCCCCCTGTACTCCGTGATTACGATAAACAGTATCCCGAATTCAGTGTGGAGACAGAGAATGCATACATGAAAGAGAGCTTCTCTTCTTATCCTAATATATCAGTAGATTTCGGAGTGCTTGACAAACCTAGCAATGTCTATATGATGAAGTGTGACTTCGGCTGGGCTGATCTGGGTACCTGGCACAGTATCTACGAGGCGATGCAGAAGAGCAGCGATGACAACGTGGTTATTGATAGCGATGTGATGATGGAGAATTGTCACAACAATGTAATCAAGTTGCCTAAAGGAAAGTTGGCTGTATTGAACGGACTGGATGGTTTCATAGTAGCCGAGAATGACAATGTATTGTTGATATGCAAGAAAGAAGATTCTTCTGCCCTGGTGCGTAAATATGTAAACGAGGTGCAGATGAAGAAAGGCGATGAGTTCGTCTAAGCAAGGGCTTATGAAATAAGGGGGTGTAATTTAAACTGTGTCAAGGCTTGTTCTTAACTTTCATTCCCACTCC